>Ga0157363_1002874_pt1 | contig 15357 bp, 12 predicted proteins | sample AttsexASBM1_FD_111477 | JGI IMG/M metagenome (GOLD analysis project Ga0157363, IMG submission 111477) | Fungus gardens microbial communities from leaf cutter ant in Ribeirão Preto, State of São Paulo, Brazil - Atta sexdens ASBM1 | ecosystem: Host-associated > Fungi > Mycelium > Unclassified ...
GACCTTTGTTTTGAACCGAAAAAGATTGAAATCGGTGAAGTGGATCAAAAGTTATTTTATTTTGAAAATGGAAATAAATAAGGAAAAAATTCGCTACATTTTGCAGTATCATTACGATAAAGGCAAGAATGCTGCACAGGTTTGTGAAAAAATTTGCGCTATTTATGGTAAAGATACTCTATCAAAATCAGCAGCAATGGTTCGCTCGCTTTCGTACTGGAAATTTCGATGTGAAAGATGAACCTCGCTTCGGTCGACCAATCACTGAAAAGTCCGATGAAATCATGGTAAAAGTCGAGCGTGATAAGTATGTGAGCACTGTGGAGATTGCCAGAGAACTAGGCATCGACCACAAAACAATTTTAAATCATTTACACAAAGCTGGATACAAAAAGAAGCTCAATGTTTGGGTTCCTCACGAGTTGAGTGTTAGGAACATGATGGACCGAATTTGTGATACGCTACTGAAACGGAATGAAATTGAGCCATTTCTGAAGAGAATGATAACTGATGATGAAAAATGGATCACCTACAACAATTCAACTAGAAAAAGATCGTGGATAGAGAAAGGAGAGAAGGCGCAAGCAATCGCAAAACCTGGATTGACAAGGAAGAAGGTGATGTTGTACAACAAGCAATTGAGAGGAAGCGACCAGAATTAATCAATAGGAGACATCGTCTTCCATCACGACAACGCTCGACCACACACATCTTTGATAACTCGGCAAAAATTGCGAGAGCTTGGCTGAGAAGTTTTAATGCATCCACCATATAGCATCCTGACATAGCACCCTCAGATTATCATTTGTTTAGGTCTCTGCAGAATTCTCTTAATGGTATAAAGCTAGCTTCAAAAGAGGCCTGTGAAAATCACTTGAAGCAGATTTTTCGATCAGAAATCACAGTTCTATCGCGATGGAATTATGGCTCTGCCCCAAAAATGGCAAAATATTATATATTATAGAAAATAATGGAGCATATTTGGTTTAAATAAATTGATTTCAATCTCTAAGAAAAACACTTTAATTTTACTAAGAAATCGCCACGAACTTTTTCCCAATATTCTGTTCATTCATAATATTCATTAATTTTTTGTAGCTACTTTTACATAAATTTCGTTGTAATAGTCTTCAATGATATGCATGCACAGTTGGGAAATAACGCCGTCATTACTGTTTTTGTTATTTTTTTTTGTCACACTGGAAAAAGTAATGGTAATGATAAATACAGTATAATGTCGTTACATTTTTATAGTAACGGTAACGAATTTAGCCATTACTTTTACCATTACTTCAATTTATTTTTTTATTTTATAATTTATTCTTAATTTCTTAAAAAGTATTTTGAACTTAATCTTTTATACTGTGTTCTAATAGGCACTGCCAATGTTGAAAATATATAATTCACATTACATATACAGAATGTCTGATAATTGTTCTGAATTTTACATGGTTTTATTTGACAAATACTTATTTTAGTCTCTCGAGTTGTTACTTCAAAATTATTCCAATGCAAATGTTTAAATAGTAGCATCTAGTGTCTGCGCAGAATCGTCAAAATCATATGAAATTCGTCTCAAGAACAAGCATAGGATTTCTTCCACCATGGAACTTAGCTAATTATATCAATATTTTTTTGTTTTATATTAAATATACAATAAAATATAAAAAATATGTAAATAGAAATAATTTTAATATAAATATCAAATATTCAACTAAAAACAAAAATAGGAAATCATCAAATTATTACCTTCTGCAATTCTAACAGGATATCATACCAATGGCGTTATCATTCTAGTTAAAATATCACACCAAAAAATAAATAATGTGTCTGTCAGGAATATTTCTTTATTTGATGAAAATAAGCTTTTATGATACAACAAAATGTCAAATGCATTGCTTCATTATTTTCTTTAAATGCTTTGTGATCTTACCGATTTCCAAAGTTAAATGGAAATAGGCAAATAGTTTTATAATTCTTTTTCCCCCTTGCTTGTACCACTCTCGAATTGTGTTCTGTAGAAATCATTGACAATGTCAATAATCGATTTGATCTGCACAGTCGCAATCTTTATTATACGCTGCAAATAATCTGTAGTTTGTCGATGATAATTCTTCAATGGCAGCCCTGATAACGTTTGCGCATTTTGCAGAAACGTGTCCGTCTGTTGCTCATAACGCCATGAAAGCATCACCATCGCTACAGTAAGTAACGAGCTAATCACGAAGAACCATACGATTCCGCACGTGAAAGATCGGCATAGTCTAGTACCTGGATCACAAGCAACATGAAATAATACACGATATATACCATAAATGATTTTTTATTTATGAATTAAAAAATTATCAAGATCAATACTCATTTACCTGTCGATTTGTACGATTTACGCGTAGATGCATTATTGGATGATGATTCCATTAATCTTACGCTATCGTTATTGTCCTGTAAGCATCTTTCGCTCTGTGTTGGAGAATCAGTTTTATTTCCATTCATCTTCTCCTTTTCCACATCCTTTTTCTTCTTTTTCTTCTTGTTCTCCTTTTTTGTACTTGGCATCTCCTTGTCTGCATCGCCTGCAGACGCAACATATCAATAAATACTAATTAACTTCTAACTGTAATGTCAGTGTTACAATTTTATCACACTTTACTACCTATTCTTATTAATGTAGATTTTTATAATTTTACTCTGTAAAACTTTTTGAGTAAATCTCACTTTAAAAAGTGAAGTGTATGTCATTCTTAAAGATTGAAAATTAAACTATTTTTCAAGACTCAATTTTCACTCTTGAGATTTCACTTTAAAAAAATTGAGTATAAAGTTATCTACATTCGTGGAGGCATTAGACTGGGTTGTTTCATCTTTTGATAAATCTCAATTCATTCAAATTAAGAAGTAGGAAACAGTTTGTCTTTGAACAAAGCAATTGAATAGCAATTGAAACTTTGCTCATTTTATTGGTCATCTTCCTATTCAATTGTCTCAGTTCACTCTTTTATTCTCTTATTTACCTATTAGAGAAATTAATACATATACTTTATCTCTAAAGATGGCAACCAACTCTTAACAAATAATATGACTGTTACATTATTGAATGTAAAATTATAATATCAATATTTATGTTAGTTATTACTATTTACTAGGATTATGCAAGGCTTAAATGACTGTGCTACGAGCGGCGTATACCTGTGACATTATTTAATCTACGTAATCTCTCTTCCTCGATGACAAGTTTAACATTGGACAAATAAGTGACAATATTACGAGCGCATGCTTGACACTCGCGCATATTACTGCATGGTCCCGCAACACTGGCTACAGCCTCGGTTAAAGGATTTTCTTTCAAATCCAACCACCGTAGATTTTTTAATTCGCTCAAGCTCAGAGGTAATCTGCTGATCTGTAAATTATACAAATTATGTACAATTTTGTCAAAAGGTATAAGGAGAAAGCAATTTACCTTATTAGCATATAAATCCAAGTGTTTCAATTGAGTCATCTCGCCAAAATTTTCAGGAAGTTCGACCAACATATTTCTGCTGAGATCCAATTTTACAATTTGTTTCAAAGTAACAAAAGTGACCTGCAAAAATTCGATGTCCACAATAGCATACAGATATTTAAATAATTAAAATATTCAAATTATATAAAAATTTCTGAATTTTATGTATCCAATAAAACGTACCGGCAGTGAAACCAAAAGATTGGTTGATAAATTGACATTTGTGGCTTTTCTAAGAGATGCCTGAAATATAACAGAATTTATATGAGGAATATTTATATTCCTCCTATTTTATGACACAATAATAATATATTAATTAATTTGTAAATTAAATTAAATTTGTAAATTAATGTTTGTCCCTTAATCTACTAGAAAAATTATATAAAAGATATTTTAAGTATTCTATATACTGAAATACAAATTTATACAATATAAGTTATTCTAATATTGCGTACAGTAAAGTTAATAATGTCAACAAATATTCAGTTTAAAAAAAAAAGAAAAAAACAAAATAAAGAAGACTTACGATTTCTCGCACAGGCACTTCCTCCAAGTCGCACAAGCTGAGATCCAGGGTGTCCTCCTTCAGCTTGTCCTTCACATCTTTTAACTTTAGTTTGATGGTCATGTCTGTCAAATCTTGTGTGAAACGTGAACGCAGGTCACTCCGTGTGTCTGCGATGTCAGATCGCGATTATCGAGCCTCGCGCACATGCCCCGGCCCCGTACACGTAAGCAGATATACGTATCCGGGAGCGCGCTTGACATGTACTGAATACACACCAAGAGGCTCACGTGGGCGTTGAATGTCTAACGGCTAACGGGTGCTTAACGGGCACCGATAATCGCGCCGACTTGTCTGCACTTGTGTTCCCTGCAACTTCGTGTTTTGCGACCGCACGTTTTGACCAGACTGGTACTTACCGACAAGGATAAATTACGTGTTTTGCGCGACGTGTCAATGAAGGAGAGAGAAAAGGAGAGAGATAGACAGAGATTTCCTCTCTTCGTCGACTCGCTCGTTAGCCAAATCTGGTCAAACTGCATTTAACTCGTCGATTAACTCCGATCATCGTCTTCGATCCTCCTTTGATCTCTATTATTTCTTTTATTTTGATCGCAGCTGAACGAAATCCTTTTGCAGGGCATTCTAGATCCTTTTTTTTCCCCTGGAAGATCATTCACCTATAGTAAGTACAGTAAGAGGTATTAGAGTTTCATCTGTATCGTATCAGTGTGCTTCTCAATCGGATTTGAAAGGTGTATCAGAGAATGCTGTGATACTAATTTTACGAACGTGTAACGAGCTGAATTTTGTAGATTATCGAGGAGATGATGAACATTCGAGATTTACGAGACTTGGAATCATAAACATTCTCGCGATAAGAGATAGCAGCAAATTTCAACTCTTGAAAAAAAAAATATATTTTCTATATATATCTATATATATATATATATCTCAAAATGTCTACGCGATATATGAAAAAGGTCTACGGCAGCGATGTGACCTTGGAAACGGGTAACGACAATACAAGTGACACGGAAGTTTCAGTAACCAGCAACACCAAGTCCAAGTCTTTCAATGTTTTCGATGTGGTATGTAGAACTAAACATTATCACATCGTTTTATTCCTTTTTGGATGAAGATAACGTTAAAACTATGTCCCCAGTTGAACTCTGATAAGGAGGATATTGATGACAGACAGGAAGATGAAGATCTGGTTACAAACAGTACAGATTACAATACAAAGCGTAAGAAGAAGAAAAAGCATAAGAAGTTGGAAAACGAGAGAATCAAGAATCAGCAAGAGCATGATGGAGAATGTAACGAGAACATAGACGAGATTGAACGAAGTATAAGGGAGGTAAACAAATTGCTTGGGGAGCCACTACCAGGTTGCAGTACTCAAGTTTTGGAAGCGCAATGGGTCGATGATATATCTAAGGAAGATATATTAACTGTACAGCGTAAACACTTGAATCCACATAACGAATTAAAAAGAATCTTTGGTAGCAAAACTATAGAGGCTGGACAAAGGTAAAATTACATCTATATGTATAATTATATCTTATATAATGTACAGATAACATTTGTAATTTGTAAGTTTTTGTTGAGCGAAGAATACTTTTGTTTTCCTACAGCAAGAAAAATAAAGGTCGCCCTGGAAATTTAAAGAAGACATGGTTGATTTACCCAGAAGATATTTATTGGGTATCATTAAAAAAATCTGGATTATCCATGTCTCTAGATCTAGATTACTCTACAGAGACCACAGAGAATGTACTTTATTTTGTATACGAACATAGTGCTTCGTACAAAGAGATACAACAAAAATTTTTGCAAGCTGTTGAAAGTCTAAATCCAGAAAATATAATTGTAAGTTAATATGCAGCAACATTAGTGATATTAGACTTAATGCTTCGCATTTCTAGCATAATATCTTTAATTGTTTTATCATATATTATGAGCTTATTTACTAGATAAAAATGGTTCCCTTCGAAATCTATTCAATATATAAATGTTAATATAAGTTATTATGTTTCAGAGTATAATGAATGCCCATTCTTATCATATAGACTCCCTCCTGCAGGTATCTGAAATGTGTAAACTAACTGAAGATTTAGCACATGCAGCAGAGTTCATCAAACGAGCTTTATACTGCTTAGAATGTGCGTTTCATCCATTCTTCAATATAACAACTGCAAAATGTCGATTGGATTATAGGAAACAACAGAATCGTGCATTTTTTATAACACTTTTTAAACATCTTGGATTTGTCGGTGGACGTGCTTGTTATAGGTAAACATGCACAAAGAAATATCAGTAAAGATGTAGAATTTACAAATGATGTAAGACTAGATGTAAGAATCTACAAATTAATTTCATTAAAAATTTCAGAACAAGTTTGGAATTATGTAAATTACTTTTGTCATTGGATCCTGAAGGTGATCCATTAGCAGTGGTCTTGTGCATTGACTTCTACGCTTTAAAAGCCAAAGAATATGAATGGTTCATAAAGTTTTGTAATCTGTGGGAGGACTCCAGAAATTTAACTCAATTACCAAATATTGTGTACAGCCTGGCTTTGGCTCATTTTCGTCTGGGAAATAAAACTGATGCGGATACACTTCTGCAAAATGCTCTTATCATGTTTCCAGATGTATTGATGCTCTTATTGGAGAAATGTAGTATACAAACAGACTCGAAGGTATCATAGACTTTAAAAAAATTATCTTGAATATAACACTTTTTGAAATAATTATTTCAGAGCAATATATATATATATATGTGTGTGTGTGTGTGTGTGTGTGTGTGTGTGTGTGTGTTTTGAAATGCTATTTAATTATTTAAATATTGAATTTCTTAGGTAAGGTTTCACGAGTTCTTCTATTCACATGCCAACACATCACCGGCTCTAGAGAAGCTGCAAAAATTATATGTAATGCGTAGCTTTCATCTTTGGAAGGAGACAGGTATTTTACCGTGGTTAGAAGAATGTGTACACACTGTGCTAAATCGAGTCGAATCTGGAGATGATTATATCAAATACTGTCAAGTAAAGCGTAGCACACGCTATCGGGGAAAGTTGCCAAGGAACATTTTGAGACACATTATACTTTCAGACTTGCAGGAAGTTATAGTTAACGTCCAGGAGGTATTGTCTTGTATTTTGCATACTGTATTAAAATGCAACATATTAAGACAATTTTATTAAAATTTGTATATTGCTTATTCCAGATCCAGGGCGAAGACCCAGTGTTGTCACACGATCCATTACCGCCACTAGACAGCATTGATATTTATAAAAGGCCTACAGCAAACAATAGACCAAACAGTTCAAATTTCTTTTCTCTCTTTTTCTCTTCGCTTTTCAGGAATATCAATGGCGCAGCTGCTGCTTTAAATGATTTGAATTTACTGTGAGTACATTATTAAAATAAAAAAAAAACAATATCCCGAAAGATAGGAACATATAATCTTAATATTTTGACTTCTCTTTTTTATCCACTGACTTATATAATTAAACTACTTAAAATAACTTATCAATTATGGGCTATTATAAATTATAAATCATAGACGATTAATAATATAAGGTAATTAATAATATAATTGTTAATAATATAATTGTAATTATTTGATTAAGTAAGGAAAGATCAAACTCATATCGTTTAGACTTTCATTACTCAATTGTGTATTCACATATCACGATCTTATGACATTTTGTTTGTAATTATTTGTTTAGTGAGGAAAATGATGATCAAGCATAATGACAATTTTCTCTAATTGTGTGGAACAACACCAGAGAAGAAATCTATGCAAATTGTGCAGTTTTAAATAATACATATACATCGTTTTAAATAGTACATGTAAAAAATACAAAAAAGTAGAATGAATACATATAATAATGAAATAAAAAGATAATGCCAGAATTATTTGATGTATAAAGAAATTTCATATATACAATTGAAGTTTTGTTAAAATTTTTGCTCTATGTAAAATTGCTTCTATGTGTTGCATTCTTATATGCATCATTATATTAAATAACAAATAATTATTTGTAACATTATTATAAATCTGTTATTATATACGCATTTTTTAAAGTCTTGTAAATATGATAAATATATCTATACTGCAGTAAGTAAAATACATAGTGAATTCTATGTACCTCATACTCAGTGTATACAAATATATGTCATACATCATGAACAAAGATTGATTAAATTCCAAGAACAGGAATGTATTAATTTTCATAATCATAGATTCAAGTCATACTCAAACATGCCGACATAATTCTGTAAAAAGAAATATAAAATATGAAGTGTACCAACAAGTCGGAATCTTTGAATTATTTTTAATTGCATTTAGCACCATGTTAGAAAAACGAAGTAAATATTATCAGATAATCCTTAAATTCATAAATGAGAATACTCTTAGAAATTCGATTTCGATTATCCTGCTCGCCCCCTTTATTTCTTAAACCATACTATGAAATACGGGATTATAACGACAAATTCCAGGACCGTACTCTTGGTATGCCTTCTTTGTGTGACAAACCGTGTAAAATTCTGGATCACTGGCTAATAATGCACCACCATACCATACTGCACAACGTTGCTTATGATGCGATATTACACGAACATCTATTGGTTTTGGCTGGAATATAAATAAAATTTAATAACACAAAATATATTATTTTTCTTTCTAAAAATAAGTTATTATAATATCTACCGTAATATGGCTGCCACTTAGCGTTTCACTGAGCTTAAGCCGAGTGTCGACGATTTTTTTTATATCGCGTTGCAACCGTCTACCAAAGTCTTTAAACATGGTGGAGCCACCTGATAATACAATATTACTATACAATGGTCTTCTAACGTCGATTGGGCAATTTTGAATCACGTCGTCAACAATTTCATTGAGTGGTGTTGTAAAGTCCGGATTGGAAAACTGAAATATTGAGATATATAGAAAATGATATAGATATTGATTATAGGTCTGTTCTTTTTAATTGAACTTTTCGCATGGTTAATTTTTTCTTTTTTTCCAACTTTTTTGGAAAAAAAGAGGAAAGATGAATCATGGGCAATAAGTACAGCTGACAAGAATAATTTTACATAAATTAATAATTATATGTATACAGGCAACTTACTTCAGGATGGAAGAATATTTCCGGTCCGAGAAACCTTTCGTATCCAACATCCACCACAAAAGATTGTTTGGTGATATTGTTAATACCTTCATATTTCTTAATTTTTGTAGGATCGCTATCATATTTGGCAAATTCTTTTGATATATCTGGACATATGTAACAGTACTTCTCTTTGATTGACTTTGCTGTTTCTAATGATTGTTCAGGCGGTATTCCAATCTCTCGTTCTCTCAGCAGACTTTGTATGAAATAAGTAATATCACGACCAGCGATAGGAATGTGTTTTATACAACTTCCTATGACAAAACCTTCTGCCTATAAAAACGCAATAACTTGGTTCTAAAAATCTGACTTCAACGATTCTGACGTTACATGTTTTTATACGTACTACTGGAATCACGTGAGTTACACCATCTCCACTATCAACAACGACGCCTGTCAATGTACGGTCCTCTACATTCTTAGCTGTCCATGAGGCTGCTAAAGCTAGAACGGCTTGCACAGCTATGTAAAGTCCTGGCACATTAAACGATTCGAACATTATTTCCGCGGTATATTCCCGATTTTCCGGCGTATTTAAAGGTGGTTCAGTTAAGAGAAAATAATGATCCTCTGGCTCCGACCTTAAGTATTTGAAAATGCATTGTTGTAAAAACTTTTCCATCAAATCCCAATCCTCTACTAAACCATGCCTCACTGGATACTGCAAATTAAGAGCCAAAATGCATTTGATAAGTATCAGTTATTCAGAAGAAAAAATCAATCTTGCATCAAATGGATTGCGAGTAAATACTTTAACTGAATATCCAGTGGCTTCAAAAGCTTCATCTCCAATATAAGCATCCAGGTCTTCCACACCTTTTGTAATTCTTCTTGCATTATTGTCGCCAACTTTAGCTGTCTCCTTGATAGCGATCGCTGACGGTATAGTCAGCTGGGGTTCCTTATTACCAGCAAATCCCAGTTTCGTGTATCTGAGATAACGCCATGATTAGATAAGGCTTGCTTTTTCAAGCTGAACTTTTTAGACATTCATTTTTCCTCTTTTTCTCTCCATGTTTGTGAAAAAAAGAGGGAAGATGAACCGTGAAAAAAGTTCAGCTAACAAGTTTGATAATTACGAGCGAAAAGCTCATGCATCACTGAGCGTATCATGATTGTGTGTGGGCGGCAAATATTTCTACACACGTCGATACGATTCCGTCATGGGACGAAAGAGATTCTTCATCATAAAGAACGCAAGATGCACATGAATCATCAAGGGGTAAAGGGGGTTTAGTTCGCAATGGATTTGACCGAAGTTTACAAGCACAGATTTATGCATGATGCATAAAGCATAACAGAATCAATCAATCAAAATTCATTTCATTTCATGGAAAGAAAAGACTCCGGTTGATTAATTTTCTTATGTATTATGTGTTATGTAAAGGTCCGTGTTCCGGCCCGAAATGTCATCGATGACAGATCGGTTGATTACCTAACCTAAAACCGACTCCACCCCCCTCCAAGATCGATCACGCCTTTTTTACTGATTCGGGATGATGCTTACCCTGTGCCCACGTCGATGACGCACGCGGGGAGACGTCCGAGCATGATTTCGACACTACCGATCGCTCTTATCCCGGTAAATGTCTGACAACGATCGCAGTTAACCAAAACGATACCACGCCTCTCGTCTCGACGCACGGCACGCACGTTAACGACACCCGGTATGTGGCCTCGACGCGAGAATCGAGGTATCGCGATCGCAGCGCACACATCACGAACAGAAAACCTTCGAACTTTGATGTTATTGTAATGCGACTGCGTTTAGCAGAGAAAACACTTCCCAGACACACGCATGTCGGAAAATGAGACATAAAATGCTTAAGGCTGCATTTTCAATGCTGACGCTCATTTTCAGCGTCAAAACAGGTCATGTGATCAAAATTAATGCTTGATATTCGTCAATTTTGATCACGTGACCTGTTTTGATATTTAAATCAAGCGTCAGCATGAAAATGCAATCTAATACTCATATTCATAATTAGGCCTTATATTTAAGATCTTATATTAAGGCTTCCTTAAACTTATCTTTAGATACTCTACGAATTATTTCATTGGCTGCTGAGCATCTAAAGATAAATTTAAGGAAGCCTTAAATACAAGGTCTGACTATGAATACGAGTATAAAGGCCGAGTTCACACCTTGACGAAAAAGCGAAAGCCAATCGGAACTCGCAGTAATAGTAGGCACATTTTGCTTATCTGCTTCTGTCTTTCCGCGAGTTCTGATTGACTTCCGCTTTTCCGCTTTTCGTTTTTCCATTAAGGTGAACTCGCTTAAAGGTATATGTTCATGATGTCGCTCATTGCTCATATTCAGCGACAAATGAGTCACGTAATTTTATATGCTCGAATGTCATTCATATAAATGGGCTAAAAAGCGATAAATTTTTTATGGTATTTTTTATTATTATATTAATTGTGTAAAGTGCTGCAAACGTCCAAAATGGACTAGTAACATTTATATGCATTAATGAATGTAAAGAACGAACAAATTTAAAAAGAAAATATAAAAAAAGAGATTTTGAATTGATCCTTTACTTGAAAGATGACGTGAACATTAATTTAAAAAAAATTATTATAAAAAATTATCAACGAATAATTCTTTGTATACATTCACGAGTCAAAATGCTCTTTTCGTCTATGATCATTTTACATATGCCACAAGTATGTACAACAGTCATCTGAAAATTTCATGAAATTATCGTAAATAATAACATATAATACAATAATTAAATAATAACATATTGTAATTTAATTAAATTAATAATAAAATTAAATTAATAATAAAAAATAATAATATTTTAATAATACAATAATTAAATTGATAATATATTAAACGATAATAAAGAAAAGTCGACATATAAATAAATAAAATTGAAAATAAAAATAAAAATAGTTAAATGAGATAAAATCGCAACATATTTTTGATAAGAAATTTGTATTTACTTATTTATTTATTGTGATAATTATAAGAATACGAGCATCTACGAAACTTAATAAAAATATATTTATTCGACACGTTTTCGCTTAAAATGAAAGAATCTGATAAAAAAATGTGATATGCTTCACAAAGCGAATTATTAAATATTAGATTTGGGCTACGCTTAGAAATATTACCTAAATGCTCCTATATATTATTTTATCTTTATGTTTAACATTAGATAATAAGATAATACACACTCAGGTGACGTTTACATTACACAGTTCTAAGCTACGTTCCAAAACTTCCTCTCCGAGAAAGATTTTACTACTTTATATGCTGTAGTATATAGTATATATACGTTAGTATATATATATATATATATATATATATATATATATATATAGGTATACACATGTTATATGTACTATATTTCGAGTAAAATTTTCCTCAGAGAAAAAATTTCGGTACGTAGCCCTAATAATTATTCAAATAAAGAAAATTCGTTTTTCAAACCTGAATAATCGCTTCATAAAGCAGACTGTTATATTTTTCTACTTAATTCTACTACATTCTCTCATTTCGAATGGAAATGTATAAAATGAATATATTTTTATCAAATTTTGCGATGACATCCATATTCTAAGACTCACATTCTAAAAAACATTCTTCCTGAAGAAAATTTTATTCGAATTACTGTAGTATACGTTACATGTCTTATATATATTTCGAATAAAATTTTCCTCGGAAAGAATATAACTTAGAAGTAAATACTCTTATTATATTTACATCTTGCTGTTCCATGTGTGTGTTTAAATCTTTGCATAAGAGCGATGTCACTAAAAGTTGAATTAATCCAACTTTTCAACAGTGGCCTAGTTTCCACCGAGGGTTTAATCCGAATTAGAATGTAAGAACCAACTACAGTCGAGCATTCCCCTGTCGTACTGTAACAGGAGAATACTTGTTGGTTCTTCGATGGAAATTAGACTAGTGTCGCTGGCGACAAAAAAGTGGCCAAATTGAGAGAGAATTCAGTCACGTGATCATTTATCACTGCAACAAGCGACACCATGAAATTGTATCTTGAAAGACGTTTTAAGCCGGTATTCACAGATCTTATATTCAAGACTATTTTAAGTACGGTTTTAAGAAGTTACGAACCAATCAGAAGGTTGCATTAGCATCTAAAGACAATAGGCCTGTTCTTTTTGGTTGAACTTTTGCATCAGTTCATCTTTCTTCCTCTTCTTTCCTTCTGGAGAGAAAAGGAAGAAAGATGAACTGATGTAAAAGTTTAGCCAAAAAGAACAGACCTATTACTTAAGATGGTCTTGAAATAAGAATCGATTATAAATACCGATTTTAATGAACTTAAAAAAAAATAAAAGACGTCTTAAGATATTTTGGGGACGTTTTAAGATATTTTGGGGTCGATTCTGTATCTTGACACAAGATGAAAAATACAAAAATAAGCAAATTTACTAGATGTTGACCTATGATGAAATTATCAGTATTCTAGCAAATTCGCTCATTTTTGTAATTTTCATCTCGTTTCAAGATACAAAAGCAATTCTCTTATGTTTCTACTTCAAACTTTTTTGTAATCTGAATTAACATAAGAATATTGTATCAGTTAGAAATATTTGTGATTACGTAGTTCAAGATGCACAAAATTTATTTTGCACTATCTGCACCAATCTACACCAGTTACATTAAATTGCTTACACTTGCTTACACTTTATTTCAATATCTACACTAGGTATATATACATCAACATATGTTTATGTTGTACAGTATATACACAAATATACGTTGAATTCATGCTATGCATTGAAAACAAAAGACATTGAAAATTCTTGAAGATTGAAAATTCTTGAAGATTAAAATTCAATCCATTAGAACTCCTCATCTGTTTTGTTCTGTTCATTGTGATAGAACAGCGAGATTACGAGTTCACGTATGTACCTGAGTGTATCGAAGTGTTTGTGTTTGTGTATGTGTGTGTGAAGGTCAAGCCCAAGAACTGTCAAAAATGGATGGTAAAGACGGTGAAAGATAATGCGGTTAGTATTGTCATAACGTCAAATAACCCGTTGCTAATCCATTTGCATGATTTAATATTTTAAAAAGAAAAAGAGAGAATTTATAAGTTTTCTTAATTTAATAGATACAGAACATTGACCATCAAGACGAGGAATCACTCGTTAAGAAGTAGATTTGAATAGATTATCTGATTATCTAGAGGAACATGGACCGAATCCCGGATGACCGAGGACTTCTATTTCTCGCCATCTAGTGAGATACAGTTAGGAGCGTGCACAACAAAGCACCCAAATCATATCCGAAGATTTGATCAAAGGATGCAAAGAATGCCTGACATTTTTCTGGGAAACAGTGGCACTCTTCATCGTTCCTTGATGTTTATATTGAAACTCGGATGGCAGTCTAGATTTCGCTTGCCTGTGCTTCTGGTTATTGTCTTTGTTGCCATGGATTACAGACTGCAGCTAGAGATCGAATTCGGAGACAATGCGGACCAACATGATGATCTGTGATTGAAATGGATAAGATCAGATTGACGTGATATTCTTAATTTACGTATCTAATATATATATGTATATATATATATATATATATATGTAGCTAGAATGAGATAATTTCTACTTTGGTAAAAGAAGTACAGACATGACCTTACTCGATTAGTTTAAAACATAGTGTCAACTATTGATGATCGATAGCTATTATACATTTAAAAAAAATTCAAGTCACGAGTACAATTTTGCGCTCAGTACTTGTTATTATTATTAGCACTTGGACTTGCCAGACTGACGTATGCATTTGACATATATATATATTAATTTAAGAATTTTATAATATATTTAACTTATATTATCTTATCTTATATATGTGTCTTATAACATATTTATATTATGAATTATACATTGTCCAAATTAACCTGATAAGAAAGAGCATAATTAATATAATTTTATTATAGAAATGTGTAATAAAGGATAGGATTTTTAGATAGGATTTCTTAAGTCTTTGAAAGTCTTTGAGAAAAGTAGAGATTTTTTTAAGAAAATGAATTTCTCTTAAGAAAATGAATACTAGTAGTAAGATTAATAAAAGCTTATGAAATATATGAAGCTGTGCGTGAGACATCTTTCGACTTTTTCTATTGCTGCGACCATTTCCATTTATGATCTTCGCAATTATTAAACAGAAGATAAGAA
>Ga0157363_1002875_pt1 | contig 15354 bp, 10 predicted proteins | sample AttsexASBM1_FD_111477 | JGI IMG/M metagenome (GOLD analysis project Ga0157363, IMG submission 111477) | Fungus gardens microbial communities from leaf cutter ant in Ribeirão Preto, State of São Paulo, Brazil - Atta sexdens ASBM1 | ecosystem: Host-associated > Fungi > Mycelium > Unclassified ...
GCGGCAGGATTAAGCTATCGGTTACTGGCATCCCGCCGCCGCTTGCTCCCGATTATCTTAGCTCGTTACCTTTCGATAGCGCATCGTGATCGGCCAGACATTATCTGGACCTCATTAAGTTTTGGTAATTTAGTCGGTCAGTATGCCGGTAAACTGTTAAACATTCCGGTTGTCAGTTTTAAACACAGTGCTAGCGTGCGCCGTTATACCTACCGTTTGCGCCATAGTTCCGCCTTATGGATTGGCGACTCGCAAACTGTTGTGGATTATCTTCAACAACAGATGGGAATTTCAGCCGATAAAGTCATGGCATGGCCGCTATTTCAATATAACCAACACGCCCCTCAAGCGGGTTACTGGGATGGCGAATCTCGATTACAGATTGGTAGTGTGGGACGTCTACATGAAGTCAAATGTTATGCGGCGCTGATCGATGCATTGGGATCCTTTTTGGCCCGCTATCCCAATTTCCGCGATCGCTTACAACTGACGATTCTAGGTGATGGTCCAGAGCGGGAGCGGTTAGAGGATAAGATCATTGAATGGAATTTACAGGATATTGTCTTACTGCCGGGCTTTTCCGATCAGGTACACACCTTTTTGGCGGGGCTGCATCTTTACGTCCAGCCCTCTCGCTATGAAGGAATGTGCTTAGCCCTACATGAAGCAATGAATGTCGGTCTTCCGGTCATGGCGACACCCGTGGGTGAAATGCGCGACGCGGTACAAGCAGGTAAAACCGGTTTTGTTCTTGCAGGGGAACTGGATGCAGCCTTAGCCTCGGCACTGCAAGATATATTTGCCACCCCCAGTCTATTACAGGAGTATGGCGTACAAGCTCGTCACTATGTCGCCACGAAATTTAGCCATCAGCAGTTCGTTAGGGCGGCTGAGCAGATTGTGGCGAAACTCCCAGCCCATAAAACATTAGCCTAGATAGGATATGATGAGCCTATTACAGACCGAAATTTGGCGAGTCGGCGTGATTAACGCGCCGATTCAAGAGGTTGCTCAAGCCGCTTCACTGGAACATTTCCCCATTACCTGGATAGAGGCGGACAAGTCTCTCTGCTTCTTAGCCGACCCTTTTGGCCTATGGCGTGAAGGTAAACTGTATCTCTTTGCCGAAGCCTATGATTACCGTACTAAACGGGGATATATCCTGGCCTACGTTTTGGATAAAGATTTTAGGGTTTTGGAAAAACGGGCCGTTCTGAAGGAGGATTGGCATCTCTCTTACCCTTATGTTTTTGAGGCAGAGGGTGAGATATGGATGCTGCCTGAAGGTTATAAATCGGGCCGTCTGACCCTTTATAAAGCGGTAGAGTTTCCTTGGCGCTGGCAAGCTGAACCACGGTTTTCCTTCCCTGAAGCGGCGATTGATGCTACCCCTTACTTCCATGATGGGCGTTGGTGGATGTTTTATACCCCTCCCGTCCCCAAAGCGGCGCGGACTAACACCTTAAAACTGGCAACAGCCGATCACCTTTTTGGGCCATGGGACGCCGTACCTATTCAAACGCTTCGCGAAGATATCCATGGCGCCAGGATGGGGGGAACTCCCTTTACCCTCGATGGTAAGATTATTCTCCCCACGCAAGACTGTAGCCGGACTTATGGCGGAGCCTTACAGCTATTAAGTTTATCGGGCTCGACCTTAGCTCATCCTTCCCTTTCGCAGGTTAAGCGTATTATCGCTCCACGTCGTCATGCCCCCTTCCATGATGGCCTGCATACCTTAGCGCAAGCGGGGCCAGTGACATTAGTTGATACCAAACGTACGATTAAAGGTTCACCCCATCGCTTGGCTATCGAGCTTATTGGCTGGGGACGACAAGGCAAAAAGTAATCAATACTTCCACCTATTGTGCCGCTGTTTTGGCAAATGCAAATGGATGCCTGATGAAGCAAACCCTATTAATAGATAACTATTGCTAATTTTTTTACTTCACACTGGCCCGAAAAATCGCCACACTGGTGATCTATCTCACAGAAATAAGGCTAACTAATGCAAATTTTATTAATAGGGGGGAGCCCTGCCCAGCGGTCACGGACTCAAATTCTATTAGACCATTCGGCAGATTGGTTAAGCCATCGTGGTGCTCAAACGTTAACCTGGCGCGCGACCGATATTCCAGCTGAAGTGTTACTTCATGCTCAGTTCGCTCATCCCTCTATCGCTCAATTACGCGAGGATGTCGCACAGGCAGATGGCATCATTATCGCCTCTCCCGTCTATAAGGCTGCTTATACTGGCGTGCTGAAAGCCATGATCGATCTCTTACCAGAACGCGGGTTTGAACATAAAGTGGTTCTCCCTCTGATGACAGCAGGCAGTGCGAACCATTTATTAGCACTGGATTTTAGCTTGAAACCGCTTATCGCCGCGTTGAAAGCCGAAGAGATTATCAGTGGCGTGTACGCTAGCGATCAACAAATTCATTACCCCGATGCTGACCACCCTGCGAAGATTGACGAAGATGTTAAACGCCGTTTACAGGATAACCTTGAATCCTTTTATCAGGCACTACAACGCCGTCCCTCCCAACAGCAGGCAGTCGCTTAAAGCTTATTTTCCTTCCTGAGTCAGCGCTGAGGGAGGAAATAGATTAATGAGTCCAATTCACAGGGCCTAGCATGGATTGATGAGTATTATTGCTGGATAATCAGGTACAGTAGCCTTCTATCCTTTACTGACAATCGGCGACTCATGATCACACCCAATCAACGTCCAGTCTCCACCCAGGGGCTGCCTTTTATTCTTATTCTCAGCGCATTGATGGCCTTTACCTCGCTATCCGTGGATATTTATCTCCCTGCAATGCCGATGATGAGTGCGAGTTTGCATGGCGATACCGAATTAACCATCACTGGATTTTTAATTGGCTTTTGTCTCGCGCAGTTAGTATGGGGGCCGATTAGTGATCGCTATGGACGTCGTTTGCCGTTATTAATTGGGATGATACTCTTTGTCGTGGGTTCCATCGGCTGTGCGCTGTCACACAGTATCACGCAGATTGTCTTTTGGCGGGTATTCCAAGCACTAGGTGCCTGTACCGGCCCGATGTTAGCCCGTGCTATGATCCGTGACCTTTTCAGTCGTAGTCGTGCGGCGCAGATGCTCTCCACACTAATTGTGGTCATGGCGATTGCTCCCATCGCAGGCCCCATCATTGGCGGCCAAATGATCCTTTTCGCCAGCTGGCATATGATCTTTTGGTTATTAGCCATCATTGGTCTGGGAATGTTAGGGGCACTATACTGGTTACCGGAAACCCTACCCCAAGAGCGGCGGGTCCAAGCATCCTTACTGCAGGTATTTCGTAACTACCGCGATCTATTGGGCCATCGGCAATTTATGCAATTCACCCTCGCACTGACCTTTTATTACGTCTCAGCCTATACCTTTATCACCGCTTCCCCCTTTGTATATATTAATTATTTCCACGTTTCGCCCCAGCACTTTGGTTATTTTTTTGCGGTCAATATCCTTGGTGTAATGGGGATGAGTATTATTAATCGCCGCTTGGTGCATCGCTTTGCTTTGGAGAGATTATTAAAAATAGCCGTGAGCGTATCGGCTGGTGCAATGGTGCTATTAGCGGTAACGGCTTATCTTTCGGTGGGTGGCCTAGGCCTTATGATGGGTTTGATCTTCATTTTCTTCGCCATGAATGGGATCGTCGCTTCAGTGACCACTGCTGCGGCATTGGATACCGTACCACAAGTAACTGGTGCGGCATCAGCCCTGATTGGCTCACTGCAATATGGTAGCGGTATTCTCTCATCCGCCCTGTTAGCCGTTTTTAACAGCGGAACTCCACTGACGATGGCTGTGATGATGGCTAGCTTTACGCTAGCCAGTTTTGTCATGAGTTATTTAGCAAAGGAATAACGCGTATGCAGGGCGGAAGGATCCGCCCTGCTTAACCACTACTCTTCATCGTCCTCTTTGGGCCGCCCCGGAAAACGTCGACGAATCACCACGAAGAAAATTGGGACAAAATAGATGGCGAGTAAGGTCGCTGCCACCATCCCTCCTATCACGCCTGTCCCTACCGCATTCTGCGCGCCAGAACCGGCACCGGTTCCGAGTGCCAAAGGTAATACGCCGAGAATAAAGGCCATGGAAGTCATTAGGATCGGTCTTAACCGCATCCGTACTGCCGAGAGCGTCGCCTCTATCAGCCCTTTACCTGCTAACTCAATTTCGTCCTTAGCAAACTCGACGATCAAAATGGCATTCTTAGCCGAAAGTCCAATGGTCGTGAGTAATCCCACCACAAAATAGACATCGTTATTTAAGCCCCGTAATGCCGTGGCAATTAATGCCCCTAGCACGCCTAAGGGAACCACTAAAATAACGGAAAAAGGGACTGACCAGCTTTCATAAAGCGCGGCTAAGCAGAGGAAAACAACTAACAGCGATATCGCATAAAGCGCGGGGGCTTGGTCGCCGGCCAGTCTTTCTTGGTATGACATTCCTGTCCAATCCGACCCTATTCCTGCCGGTAATTGTTTGGTTAATGACTCCATTAACGCCATGGCTTCACCGGAGCTTTTTCCCGGTGCCGGTTGACCTAATATTTCTACAGAAGAGAGGCCGTTATAGCGTTCGAGGCGCGGTGAGCCATATTGCCAGTTAGCCGTCGCGAAGGATGAGAAGGGAACCATTTTACCGTTACTCGCACGGACAAACCACTGACTCAGGTCATCCGGCATCATGCGATAAGGGGCATCACTCATTACATAGACCTTCTTGACCCGCCCGTGGTCCATAAAGTCATTAACATAGGTCCCTCCCCAAGCACTACTCAAGGTCGTATTGATATCACTGAGATCCACGCCAAGCGCAGTAGCTTTCTCCTGATCCACATTCACTTTATATTGAGGACTATCATCCATGCCGTTAGCCCGAACCGTGGTTAAGACATCAGGATGTTGTTGGGCCAATTGCAGCAATTTATTCCTTGCAGCCATTAGTTGGGTGTGACCCACGGCATCTTGGTCGATCAACTCAAAATCAAATCCGGTCGCATTACCCAGTGCAATAATCGGCGGTAAATTAAAGGCCACCACATTGCCATCAATAATCTGACTAAAGGCTTTATTTGCTCGCGCAACAATACTGTCAACACTGCGTTCAGCTCCTTCGCGTAGCGACCAATCCTTCAGTCCTACAAAGGCAATCCCGACATTTTGCCCGCGGCCGGCAAAACCAAAGCCATTAACAGTAAGGATATTTTCAACATTATCCTTCTCATTATTGAGGTAAAAATTATTAATCTGATCGAGGACCTTCTGAGTACGTTCTTGCGTGGCTCCCGCAGGTAAAATAGCTTGGGTGGCTAACACGCCTTGGTCTTCGGAGGGTAAAAAAGAAGAGGGAAGATGCATAAATAAATAGGCACAACCACCGACCAAGGCCGCATAGATTATTAAATAACGCCCCCCCCGCTGCACCATATGACTGATCACATCAGTATAATGATCGGTGCTCTGCTCAAACTTACGGTTAAACCATCCAAATAGACCTCGCGAGCCGACATGCTGGTTAGCCTTATGAGGTTTGAGTAAGGTGACACAGAGCGCCGGCGTCAAAATCAGTGCGACCAGTACTGAAAGCCCCATCGCGGAAACAATGGTAATGGAGAATTGGCGATAAATAACCCCGGTACTACCACCAAAAAAGGCCATTGGCACGAACACTGCCGACAGGACCAACGCGATACCGACCAACGCCCCCTGGATCTGCCCCATCGACTTACGGGTCGCCGCTTTCGGCGATAATCCCTCTTCAGCCATGATACGCTCAACGTTTTCTACGACAACAATCGCATCATCCACCAGCAAGCCGATGGCAAGCACCATCCCAAACATGGTTAGGGTATTGATTGAATAGCCAAACGCGCTAAGGATCCCGAAGGTTCCGAGTAGAACAACGGGAACGGCAATGGTGGGAATAAGTGTCGCCCTAAAGCTCTGTAAGAACAGGAACATGACTAAAAAGACCAGAATAACCGCTTCGAATAAGGTCTTTACCACTTCATGAATAGAGATACTAATAAAAGGCGTGGTGTCGTAGGGGTAAACCACTTTTAAGCCGCGTGGGAAATGCGATTGCATACTGGCTATTTTACTTCGAATGGCGTTGGCAGTATCCAAGGCATTTGCGCCGCTCGCCAGCTGAATACCCAGTGCTGAAGCGGGCTTACCATTAATTTTTACGACAAAATTATAGTTCTCACCGCCTCGCGCGATTTTCGCCACATCATGCAAACGAACTTGCGATCCATCACTATTTACTTTTAATAGGATATTCCCAAACTGCTCTGGAGAAGAGAGCCGCGTCTGCGCAATAATCGAGGCATTAAGCTGCTGACCTTTCACTGCTGGCGCACCGCCCAATTGCCCCGCTGCCACTTGCGCATTTTGCGCTTCAATCATACGGTTAACGTCGACCGGTGTAAGTTGATAAGCATTGAGCTTGTTCGGATCAAGCCAGATACGCATCGCATATTGCGAGCCAAAAAGCGTAGTATCCCCCACCCCATTAATCCGACTGATCGGGTCCTGTAAATTCGAGGCAATATAATCAGCAATATCTTCCATACTCATTTTGCCACTTTGATCATAAAACCCTGGGACTAAAAAGAAGACGTTAGAAGATTTACGTACAGTAATCCCCTGTTGCTGCACCTCTTGCGGTAATAAAGGGGTCGCGAGCTGTAGCTTATTTTGGACTTGGACCTGAGCGATATCAGGATCGGTACCGTTTTGAAAAGAGAGAATAAGTTGCAGTGTGCCGGATGAGTCACTGGTCGACGACATATACATCAATCCGTCTAAACCACTCATATTCTGCTCAATCACTTGAGTCACACTGTTCTGTAGAGTGGTGGCATCCGCACCAGGATACGTAGCTCGGACCTGTACTGAAGTTGGCGCTACGTCAGGGTACTGTTCCACCGGCATTTTCTTGATCGCAATAATACCGACCAACATGACAATAATAGCCAGCACCCATGCGAATATCGGGCGATTGATAAAGAACTTCGACATTAGTCCTGATTCTCCTGCTGGGTCGTTTCTGGTCGTTCAATTGGGGTAACGAGCATGCCTGGATTCACCCGTTGTCCCCCTGAAATCACGACATGATCGCCAGCCGTTAAGCCCTGTTTGACGATCAATTGATTATTCGCCGTAGGGGTAACCTCAACTTCGCGAATGGCCACTTTATTGTGCGCATCAACGGTCACGACCGTCGCATCCCCCCGCGCAGAGCGAACGATCGCTTGTTGCGGCACTAATAGCGCTTTGACGTCGCGGCCCTGATCCAATTTTGCCCGGACAAACATTCCCGGCAGTAATTGATGGTCAGGATTCGGCACAATGGCGCGTAAAGTGATAGCGCCAGTGGTTTTGTCTACCGTGACATCGGAAAAGGCGACACTACCTTGATGCGAGTACAAGGTTCCATCGCTAAGCATAATTTGCAGGGGGACTTTACCCTCGACCTGTTGTAACTGGCCGGAAGAGAGTTGTTGCTGAAGATGTAAAAAGTCATCGGCAGATTGCGTAATATCCACATAAAGCGGGTCCAATTGTTGCACCCTAGCCAGAGAATCCGTTTGTTCGCTTTGGACTAACGCGCCTTCGGTTACCGTAGAAAGTCCAATACGTCCCGTTAACGGTGAGACCACACGCGTACGCGCCAGATCAATCTGTGCACTTTTTAACGCTGCACGGGCAGAATCGGTCGTGGCTTTAGCTTGTGCGGCAGTGGCGACAGCTTGGTCATAATCTTGTCGGCTAACATACTGAGGTCCCATTAGGGAACGATAGCGATCGAGCGTCACTTGGGCCATACGTGCATCAGCAACCGCTTGGTCGACTTGGGCCGCAGCGCGGTCGACACTAGCCTTAAAAGGCGCAGGATCAATTTGATAAAGACTTTGCCCTGCTACCACATCGCTACCTTCGGTAAAATGACGTTTAAGGATCACGCCTGAGACTTGCGGGCGAATATCAGCAACACGATACGCTAAGGTGCGTCCAGGTAGTTCGGTATAGAGCGAAACCGTTTGAGGATTCACTGTGATATAAGTAACTTTCGGCGTCTGTTGGGCCGACGCCGAGTCTTGATGATCGTCACAACCAGTGATTGAGAAACTCATCAATGCAGAAAGAAAGAGCAGCGGCTTGGCTGCCTGAATAGTGGGCATAGTTAATAAACTCCGAAGACGCGGTTGCCGTACAGAATGGGTAATGAGTTAATTTAATTTTTCGAGATAAAGACGTCGGTAAGTCGCGGGGGGAACCTGGTATTTTCGACAAAATGAACGCGTAAAGGATTGCTGCGATTCATAACCATATTTCAAGGAAATATCCATCACCGTCAGTGTGGTGGTACAGAGCTCAGACGCTGCCAATACCAACTTTTTTTCACGTATGTAGTGACCTAATCGCTCATTCATCACGTCGTAAAACATCCGTTGCAGATGCCAGCGAGAATATCCTGCCCGTTGAGCGACATCCTCTATCTTCATCGGTTGGGTGATGTTTTGATCTATCCATGTAATGAGTTCATGAATAATCATTTGTCGCCTAGTCATGGGGCTCCTGAGCAAAGAACAACACTAACCATCTGAAAATAAATGGATAAATAGTTAATGTTATTTCTTAAGGTATAACCAACGATGAACCTATAGCCTAACAGTTTGTTTTATTATTGATTAGTCAGTAAATATTGATAGAGTTTATGAAATAGCCTCATTAATTTAATACTGAGCGTTCCAGTAAGGGATAACAGATGCTGAGAGAAAACTTTAACGATCTCACCTATTTTATTGTGGTCGCACGTGAGCAGAGTTTTACTCGTGCCGCCGCGCGACTCGGGGTTTCGCAATCGGCACTGAGCCACGCCATTCGTAGCCTTGAAGAGCGGCTCAATATGCGGTTATTGACTCGTACCACTCGTAGCGTATCCACCACCGAAGCTGGCGAGCAATTAATAAAGAACATTACCCCGTTAATTGATGATTTAGAGTCTGTACTGCAATCGCTTAATGACGAGCAAGGACGTATTGTCGGTAATCTACGGATCACCTTGGGCGAGCATGCTTTACGTTCTACAGTATTACCCAAAGCGTTACCCTTTATTGCCGAGTATCCTGAGGTCAATATTGAATTTGTGACGGACAATAGTCTGACGAATATCGTTAGTGAGAGGTTTGACGCGGGGGTGAGGCTCGGAGACCAAATTGAAAAAGATATGGTCGCTATTCGTATTGGGCCTGACTGGAGGATGGTCGCGGTAGCGGCGCCAAGCTATTTCGCTAAGTGGGGCAAGCCTGATACGCCTTATGCCTTGACGCAGCATAACTGTATCAACATGCGCCTGCCTACTCTAGGTGGACTCTATCATTGGGAATTTCTCGATCAAGGTAAAGATATAAGGGTGCGAGTTGAAGGGCAATTGACCTTTAATAACCTTTCCTCACGAATCGATGCGGCACTTGCTGGACTTGGAGTGATTTATGTACCGGAAGATAGTGTGGCAACGTTAGTGGCTGAAGGTAAGCTCGAGATAGTTCTGGATGAATGGAGCGCCTATTTCACGGGGTATTATCTCTACTACCCGAGTCGTAAACAGCATACGGCAGCCTTTTCAAAATTTATCGATGCCGTACGCTATTATCCCACTTAAGCGACTGGGGCCTTAGGTGTTTTGAGCCAGTTGGCGGTACCGTTGCTGGAATAAATCTAATCGCTGTTGAAAAAATTGATGGCGCTCTGATTGGGGGTGGTAAGTGGCTACTAATGACGAGAGGGGGAAGTGTTCCGTTAAGCTCAACGCTGGACTACAGGCCATTTTGGCAAGGCGTGCAGCGCCGAGGGCTGGCCCAACGTCACCATCCTGCCGAAAGTCGAGAGATTGCCCAGTCACATCGGCCAATAGTTGACGCCAAAACTCACTTTTCGCCCCGCCACCAATTAAGGTTATCGAGCTAGGCTTGACGCCGCTTTGATGCAAGGCAGCCATCCCCTCCGCCAGTCCTAGACTCACCCCTTCAACCACCGCAAACGCCAGTTCAGCAGGGCCATGTTGAGAGGTTAAGCCGGTGAAACTCCCTGTCGCGTAAGGATCATTATGGGGTGTACGTTCGCCAGCTAAATAAGGTAAAAAAATCGGAGAGTGCGCTTCAACCTTCGCTTGTTGGGCCAGTTGCAGAAAATCACTCACCGAGGCTTGCCCAGTGATTTTAGCCCCCCAATCGAGGCAGGATGCCGCACTGAGCATCACCGACATAAGATGCCAGGTTTCAGGTAACGCATGGCAAAAGCTATGGACGGCTTGGCGACTGTTGGCATAGAAACCGTCGCTGACGGCAAAATAGACGCCTGAGGTTCCCAATGAGAGCATCGCTTGTCCTGACTGCCACACCCCCACACCTAATGCCCCTGCTGCATTATCGCCTCCGCCTGCCACAATAGGGACAGCCGTAGAGAAGCCCCATCGTTGCTGGTGCTCTTCAAGTAAGTATCCACTTACTTCAGGACCCTCTAGCAGAGGGGGAACTTGCTGCAGAGTTAACCCACAAGCCTCTAGTAAAGTCTCATCCCACTGACGTGTCGCCACATTTAGCCAGAGGGTTCCTGAGGCATCTGACATGTCAGTGGCATAACAACCGGAAAGTTTCCAACGTAAGTAATCTTTCGGTAATAAAACTTGGCTGATCTGACTAAAAATATCCGGTTCGTGTTCGGCTACCCAGAGTAATTTCGGCGCCGTCATCCCAGTCATCACCTGATTTCCGGTGATACGCTCAATAGTAGGGGCTCGCTGATTGAGGGTTGTACATTCTGATGCACAGCGCCCATCATTCCAAAGTATGGCAGGCCGTAAAGGGTTGCCATCGCTATCGACTAAGACTGCCCCATGCATTTGCCCTGTCACCCCAATCGCTTTGACGCTCTGCAGAGAGGTTTGTTTGGAGAGTTGGTCGAGCGCTTGCTCGGTTGCTTGCCACCACTGTGCTGGCGCTTGTTCCGACCAAAGAGGGTGGGGATGATCGCAGGTTAGTGAAACTGATTGGCTGGCCTGGACCTTGAACTGTTCATCCATTAATACGACTTTAACGCCAGAGGTTCCTAAATCGATACCAAGATACATGGGCGGTTCTCCTGAATAAGGCAGCTTTCACCCTAAGCATTATTGATAAATAATTCTACTGATTTGAATCGAGAACGTGACATTGGAAGTGATGTTGAGAAGAACAGATAAGCTGGTTGTCACGTGTGATCATCACCGCCTCAAGTTCTGGATGGTGAGCAAGCCATGCAAGGCTCTGTTCAACTCCCATGCCGTACAATAATGTACTGTAGATGTCGCCGATCAACGAAGACTCACTGATTACCGTCACGCTTATTATGTCGTTATCCAAAGGGTATCCCGTCCGACTATCAAGAATATGGTGATAGCAGCGCTGTTGATAGAGGAAGTATCGCTCGTAAATTCCTGAAGTCACCACCGATCGTCCACTTATTGCTAGGCGAGCGCTCAATGTCTGTCGGCCGCCGAAAGGCTTACGTAAGCCAATCTGCCAAGGATGCTCTTCGGGCCGTGAAAGGGTATGTATGTTCCCACCTAAATTGATTAACGCATAAGGCTCTTGCTGAGCCTGTAAATATTGGCAAACTTTATCGGCAATATAGCCTTTAGCAATAGCCCCAAGATCAATCTCCATTCCGGGTTTACGCAGAAAAAGGGTTCGGCTATCAGGATCCAGCTCAATATCCTGTGGGTCGATCAAGGCTAACGCCTTATCGATCTGATCACTAGGCGGCGGACGCTGCCCACTAAAGCCAATACGCCAGGTTTTAACTAATGGGCCGATCGCTAAATTAAACAAGCTGCCCGGCAACAGGCTGACATCGTGCGCGAGGGAAACCAGCTGGAAAAGCGCATTGGGCACCACAACGGGATGCTGACCAGCGGCACGGTTTACCTTCATTAATAACGAATCCGGGCGATTAACCGTGAGTAGAGCCTCTTGCTGAGCAATCAACTGAAACACTTCACGGGCGCGCTGTGGATTGTCTTGGGAGAGCGATAAGTTAATCGGCGACCCCATCATTACCGCCTGATAATCTGCCATACCGCCTCCCGTACTACGACGTTAAACCGTTTTAACCCAATTAGCCGCTTGCTCCCCGGCTAAGAGTCCAAAGATAATGATATCCGCCACCGCATTACCGCCGATACGATTCGCGCCGTGAATGCCACCGACGACTTCTCCTGCCGCCCAGATACCCGCTAACGGGTGATTATGGGTATCCAGCACCTGTGCCTGAGTCGAGATGGCAATACCGCCCATGGTATGGTGAACACCGGGTGCTATCTTAATCGCGTAAAAAGGTCCCTTATCCAACGGATGCCGTAATGCCGTGGTCCGACCAAATAGCGGATCTTGCTGCTGACGAACGCCTTGATTAAAGGTCTCTAGCGTCTGTGTCAGCACACTGGGATCCATACCGAGCTGCGTCGCAAGATCGTCGACGCTATCGCCTTGGACTACAAAACCTTTCGCAAGATATTCTTCTGCGGCTTTGTTTTGGGATCTCACTTGCTCATCAAAGATGATCCACGCACTCTTCTCTGCTAAGCCAATGATCTGTGCAGAGACCTTGTCACGGGTTTCCATTTCATTACAGAAACGAACGCCCGCTTGTGAGACTAATATCGCCCCACCGCCACGGATCGATTCAGAGATAAGATAGGCGCTTTTTTGCTCAACGGTTGGGTGAATTTGAATTTCCGCCATATCGACAGTCGCTGCACCAAGATTTTGTAATAAGGTAATTCCACTGCCCGTCGCGCCTTTATGGTTGGTGGTAACAAATCCTGTTAACTCAGGACGGTAATGCTCAACCATTTTAGTATTGGCACTGAAACCACCGGTAGCGACGATCACCGCTTTAGTATGCAAGATTCGGCTTTCACCATACTCATCAACGACTCTCACCCCAGAGACTTTCCCTTGATGAAACTCAATATTATCGGCCTTGGTGTCGAGCAGAACATCAATATGACGTTTGGTAAGATTTTTCACTAAGCCGCTAATTAAAAATCCCCCCACCGCAGAGCGATCGGCCGGACGATGGGTGCGGTCGATACTCATTCCACCAGTAATCGTGATATCGCTTAACACGATCTCCTGTTTAGCTAACCAATCAATGGCGTCTGGGGCCCTTTCCACAAATTGCTGCAGTAAATCGGGATTATTTTTAAATCTTCCCCCCTTCAAGGTCTCTTCATAGAAGCAGGCTTTGGTATCTTGAATTCCTTTATCGCGTTGATAACGGGTTTGCGCCGCATTCATCCCAACGGAGGCTTTTAGTGTATTGCCCCCGATGGTCGGCATACGTTCAACCACCACCACTTTTGCTCCCAAATCGTGGGCATTAATGGCGGCCGCTAATCCCGCACCCCCGCTGCCAATCACAATGACGTCGTAATGTTCTAAACTGGCTGGATCGACCCCACTATCTTCTGCCCAGTGTTTCGTGGAGGTAGAGAGCGCGCGTGAGACCGCTTTTTTGAGTGCCTCGCTTTGCGTCGTTGCTCCGGCAATCGCATCAACATAAGGACTGTTCGCCACTAGCATCCGGCTGCGTAATTGTTCAAAAGTCTGCGTAAAGTCGACATCCAGACTACTGTCCGGCTGTAAGCGAATATCGGTGATCCGATCGGTATCGAGTTGAACATCAATAATCAGTTTAAGCGCTTCCGCTTCCACTTTTTCATGGTAGACCCCGGCTTTAAACTTCTTACCCACATTTTGGACATCGCGGATCATGGCATCGACCAAGGAGAAGTACCACAATGGTTCAGGTATAGAGAGCGCTTCGCGTTGCGTACTCTTCATCTCCAGCGTTAAGGTCTCACCGGAATGCAGACGCTGCCACCAATCCGGATACACAATACAAGCCTTACCCACCGCTAACAGATCGTAACCGGCAGCCAGGGCCTGTTCGACATCCGATCGATTAACAATTCCCCCCACACCGATCACCGGCACTTTTGCTAGGCTTGAGGTGGCTGATATCGCTTGCCGATATCGGGTGATGAGCGGCGTCTGATCCGCCAGATCAATAATCGATGATCGCGACCAATGTCCTACCGAGAAATGCACATAATCTAGCCCGCGCTGTGCGAGTTTTTCGAGTAAATAGAGGCTATCTTCAAAGGCAATCCCTGGTTTTTCCATCTCTTCAGGTGAAAAGCGATAACCGATAATAAAATCGTTAGCTTCGGCACGATCGGCCATCTGATGGGCAATATCCAGCACGGCTAACGGAAAACGACTGCGTTTTTCCCGATCGCCTCCCCACTGATCTTGCCGCCGATTAGAATGTGGGGAAAAGAATTGCTGAATCAAATAAGTGTTTGCCCCGTGAATTTCTACCCCATCGAACCCCGCTTTGATCGCCCTATTTACGGCGTCACCAAATTTAGTAATCAGTACATCGATCTCTTGGCTGCTTAGTTCACGAGGGATCGTTGCACCTTCACGAGCTGCTGCGACAGCACTCGGCGCAACCGGTGTTTTACCCCCGATCAACTCCGGCTCAACCATCCGCCCACCGTGGTAGATCTGTAAGATCGCGAGCGCACCTTGTTGTTTAATTGCTGTAGCAATACGTGCCAGTCCTGGGATCTTTTTGTCACTATCAATCCCTAAAGCACCGGGGAACGCTGGTCCCAATGGCTCGATAAAACAGCACTCGACGATGACTGCACCTAGCCCTTGTGCGCGCTTACCATAGTACTCGACTAAATCTTGCGGCACGCTTCCGTCGTGAAAGCCACTACAAGTTGTCATGGGGGCCATTAGTAATCGGTTTCTGACAGTTTGACCTTTTGGGAAACATAATGCGGTATTCAAAACGTTATTAAGATCCATTCGCGCTCCAGGGGCTATCGTTGCATGGCTAGAGAATAATTTCCCTCATTATGAGCCGATGTGATTTCACTCCCCCTTCGTCTAGATCAAAGAACCGCTATAAATTGATAAATGAATACGTATCGGAAATAAGTTGAATACAAATTTAAACACCCCTTAACAAATAATTAACCAATTGATTTTTAAATCATTTCTATAAATTGATGGCAAATTTGTTTAGGATCAAAAAATTAATAAACTTAATGCAAGCTTGAAAGGCACCCTTTTATCTTTTGATAGAAATCAACACCTCACTGAGTAAAAAATCGATGATGGTGAAGATAAATTCGACTGCATTCTCTCCTCCATCGATCGATTACTGAGTGATTATTCATGATTAAGGACA
>Ga0157363_1002876_pt1 | contig 15353 bp, 7 predicted proteins | sample AttsexASBM1_FD_111477 | JGI IMG/M metagenome (GOLD analysis project Ga0157363, IMG submission 111477) | Fungus gardens microbial communities from leaf cutter ant in Ribeirão Preto, State of São Paulo, Brazil - Atta sexdens ASBM1 | ecosystem: Host-associated > Fungi > Mycelium > Unclassified ...
CCTCTTTGCATGTCGATTGATGGCTGCCGTGATGGCATTCGCTCTCTCCACGGTGTAGGAATTTCCGTAGTAGGAACATTTGTGGACGAGCAGTAATGTCGTGATCGGAGACGGGTGATCGGAGGATCGCTTTCAAGGAACACCACGATTCCTTGTGTGTATGGCATGGCAGCGAAGGCAGTAGGTCTGCTTAGCGCGTGGCAAGCAGATAGGCAGTTCCCGCCTCTTTACGGTCATTCCAAGTCTGTTAACCTCATCATGAAAGCAGACTTCGATGAAGGTGGTCGATCTGTGCAAATAGGGGGCTGATAACCAAGGACCTAGGTGATAGAAAGATCAATAAGATTATAAATGAATATTAAAATTCCGCATCTATGATGGATTTTTCCAGAAGAGGTATAACATGCGACAAATAAGAATATTTTTCGCAATATTTCTTTTCTGTCATGTAGGGTCTATCTAGCATTTCAAGTGCCGCCTTCCCTAAAATTTCATCACTTTCATTTATGGAAACAAACATATCGCTTCCACCATATTGAACTGAAGGATGTAATTCATAACAATCAAATAATTGGTTTATAGATATTTGCGATCGTGTGGAAAGAAGCTTGGTAGGTTCGAGTTTGAATTTTGTCGAAAGCTCCTCCTTTATGGGGGCAGCGGTTTCGTTGGATCTGATAGCAATTTCACGAAGATAACCCTCCGAAAATTTCCCATCGATCCTTTGTGATCTGTGATCGCTCGTCTTAGAGAGAGCAAGCCGAATATATGCCCCCAGATCAGCGGCTGACATGGGTAGAGACTGATACATCAGGGGTGTATCGGGATCGGTTGTCGATGTTCCCGCAGCCCACTGGTAACTGTAGAAACATTTCTTTGATCTAACGAGAGTAATGTGTCTCGCTTGAGGAACATTTTGCCATGCTTCAAACGGATTAAGAATTGCAGTGTTTTTGGGTCTGGAAACTAGCTCGTATTTATTTAGATTTACGGGCCAACCGTATTCGTACCATTTTCCATTTTTCCGCTTATAAGCGATCCATGCGCTCACTCGATTGCCAATACCAAGGGAATAGTATCCTAATACCAAAGCAGGACGCCGCTGCAAGAAATATGGACCCGCAGCACTCTTGGCTATGGTGGTAACTGCTGCATCGACAGCGGATTGTTTGGCTCTGATTAAATCACCGATAAAAAAATCATCGCTCAATTAATTTCTCCAGATTTCTTTTAAGGATCACCCAAAAGCCTTTCAACGTGACATATATCACCACAAATATTATGCGATTACCAGTCATGGGTAATGTAGATGCTCGATCCTAGATCACGTTGGCAAAAGGACTGTATGGTCTACCTGAGATCTGATTCACTTTGTGCCCGGGGATGCCTGGGGATAACGGGCAGAGGGAACAGACATGGCACGAGGCGAGCTGACGGATCAGAAATGGGTGATAATTGGTCCGTTTTTGCCGCCTGAGCGTGGACGTTGGGACCGTCCAGCCAAAGACAACCGCCGGTTCCTCAACGGCATACTGCATGTTTTGCGGGCCGGCTGCCCCTGGCGGGACATGCATGAGCGCTCCGGTAAATGGAACTTTGTCTATGTCCGGTTCCGTCGTTGGGCCGAACAGGGCGTGTGGGATGCTCTTTTGCAAACCCTTGGAGATCTGACCCTAACAGATGACTGGCAGCATATGGTCGACGTAACGTAGTCCGTGCGCATTCCCACGCTACCGGTGCAAAAAGGGGGCTCATACGGAAGGTTTTAGTCGATCACGCGGCGGCTTTACGAGCAAGGTTCACGCCCAATGCGACGATCAAGAACGTCCTCTTGGCTTTGTCCTTACCGGAGGTCAGGGCTCGGACTACAGAGCCACAGGCGCCGTGACGATGTTGCCGGTTCCCAACCCCAAGGCCATGCTGGCCGATCGGGGTTATGACAGCGATAGTTTCCGTCAGGATCTGGTGATCCACGGGATCCTGACGGTCATTCCGTCACGCCAAGGCCGCAGCGTTCCACAGAAAACAGACTGGTGGCCTTACATGGACCGCAATCGCATCGCGCGGATGTTCAAGCACCTCAGACGCGCCGCATCGCGACCCGATACGACACGATTGCCTTGTCCTTTATGAGTTTCCTTAACTTCGTCGCCGTAAGGCTCTGACTCAGGCCTTTTGTCAACGTAACCTAATCATCATGCTGCTTGATTCGGCATGAAAGAGGGAACGTTTTTTAATGAAGCAACAATCGGCTTAATCGCTCCATGTCGTATCCCGCAGTGCCTTTTAAAACCACAGTGTGCGCTCTGAGAAATATTAAGTCCGCTTCTTATGTTTCGCGACGCACAGCGGACATTCCGTTCTCCCCCCAGATTCGTCTGTCTGCTCAGTGATGCAGGAGCAGACAGGCCGCAGTCGCCTCATCTCGGACATACAGCCTTCCATTCGCTACGCCCCGAAGCGGACATTCGATGAATTGATAGCGTTTACATTCGGACGGCCGGCTTCTCTTCTTGCTGGTCTGCGGGAGAGCTTACCGCGGAAGAAAGCATACACTTCCTATCACCCACATTGAAAACCCAGCCAGTTCAATGATGTATTTTCCGTGAGAACCCAAAAGTGCGCTCAAGCTCAACCTTGACCAGTATATGGTTCCAGGCCAACTTCTGATGCAGAGACACGCATGCCTTAAGTGATCGTACGCCTAAGCAGTGGCGGCAGAATGCGTTCGGTCAGATCGAAGTACTGCTGCGTGCCATGACACTGCTAGCTTGAATCGTATCCGATGGACCACCCGCAATTGCGCTCTCTATTGGCTCCGCTCATCATGTCCTTAAAGGACGTCTACTCGCACTCCATGCTGTCGACTCTTTGTGAGAAATTGGGACTGCCCGCGCCTATCACAGACGGCACAAAGCATGACCGCATGACCTCCAGTTTTGAGGCAGTCGCCGACGCCGACCTGCCTGAAGTTGCTCGCAGGCTGTTGATTTGCCATCCCCCGAATGCCACGACGCGCAACCAGATTCAGGATCTGCTCTGGAGCGACAATGTAGGGCCAGCAATCCCCAAGCGTTATCGGCGCAACGTCGCTCGAAAACTCAAGGATGAAGATCTGTATGGGGATGCTCGCAAGTTCGATGACCTTCTGGATCGGTTATGGGTCTTAGATGCCGATGAGTGGCTTTACTTAATGAGCGGGAAACCCAGTGGGTTACGCGCGGACATTCAGCAGCACGTCCACCGAAATCCAAAAGACTGGTCGGCGGAAATGCTGTTCGAACAATTGGGCGCCTATGACGCCTCCGATCGGCGCTTTGCGCTGTTTCTTGAAGGACTGGCTTCGGCCGACGTGCGGCCCGACGAGGCAGCACAACGCCACTTCGTAGCGTGTGTTAACGAGACGCTACGCGACTGCGGCGTCGAGTTGCGTGAGACGGATTCAGAGGGAGGTTACCCGATCTTCTCGATGGTTTCGTCGCATGCGGCAGTCAAAGGCCGACCGAAAAATCTTATCTTTGCCTCACCCGACAAGCCCGATCTACGCTTCCGTGACGCGCTGGATAATGACGTTGAGATCGTCACGAATGCCGATAAAGTGCTCGTCTATGACCGTCCCATTGGTAATGATGGACTGCGCTGGAGCGATCTGCAACAGTGGTGGAGTGATACGGAGGGGATCGCTGATGCCGAGCAAGCCAAGCGCTCGCTGTATTTGCGCCTCAAAGACAGTTTACCGCGGAACTCCCCGCCCCAGACCTTGTTGTTCGAGGCCTTCTTTGAGGGGTTCCGCAAGGCCGTACCGAACTTGCCAGCACTGATACCGGAAGTATGGCTTCATTGGGATCCACTTACTGTTAAGGAGCGAGGGTCGGATGCACTTCTACGCTTTCGCATGGACTTCCTGTTGCTGTTGCGCCAGGGGGTTCGGGTCGTCATCGAAGTAGACGGAAAGCACCACTACACGGACGGCGTAGGGAATGCCGATGTGCAACGCTATGCAAATATGGTCCGGGGTGATCGTGAGCTCAAACTTGCCGGCTATGAAGTCTTTCGTTTTGGAGCTGCGGAATTGCAAACGCCAGATTCCAAGGCAAATGTAAAGGCTTTCTTCAACGCTCTGTTCAAGCGCTACGGTGTTCCAACAAGTTGACAACCCAGCTTCGTGCTAACATCGGAAATTCTTTGGGAAGAGCAGTGCAGAAGCACCTGAATTCTGGTTGCCTACTTGAATTGATTGATTGGAGGGCAGCAGTCCACAAATCGTCCCGAATTTTACGCCAGAAAGCAGATGGAGGGATCGAAGAACCCTTGATTGATGTGCTTGGCTGGTAATTTCAGGTTTTTGGCGATTTGATTGACGGTTCTTGGGGCTTTCGATCTGTGTTTTGAGCAGATCGGAGACTACCCCGCGTTGGATTACTACGCGCTCGCGTTCATTCTCTCCAGGAAGAGGAAGCGGCGCATATTATAGACGATATTGGCCAGCGCGATCCTCATACTGGCTCGAGTGATGCCGACGGTCCGAATGAATAGTCCCGTCTGTGACTTCTGATCGGCAAAGACATGCTCGACGCGGGATCGGATCACCGATTTTCCCGCGTTGGACCGCTGGATATGGCTGGGCATGGGCTTGAGATGCGGCTTTTTCCTGTGAATTTTCGAGACGAAACCCTCTTTGTCCATGAAGGCCTCGTTGGCTTTCGAGCGATAGGCCGTGTCGGCCCAAACGCTTGAGGCCGTATTGGTTTTATCCAGTAGGCCTTCACGCAGTCTGGCACCATCACTGGCGGCGGCATGCGTCGTCTTCCCTTCCGGATGAACCGGAACTTCCGGTCGATAGAAATATGGGATTTGTAGCCAAAGAACGGGATGGCGAGATCCATTGCGGGCATACTCCCGTCATCCTGGCGCTTTGCTTTTGTGAATTTCAGCGTCCAGCGCGCATGGCGATCCTTGTGGGACAGCTTTGCGGGTTTGTTTTGCCAGTCTTCAGGATTACGTCCTTCCCGAAGATCGACTTTCTCTGCATTGGTGTTCCGCTGCTTTGGAGCAGCCACCAGTGTGGCATCCAGGATCTGGCCGGACATTGGCAGATAGCCTGCGCTCCTCAAGGTTATATCAAAGCGATTGAACAGACCATCGATCGCCCCTGCCAGGGTCAGGCGTTCACGGAACAGCCAGACCGTTTTGGCATCCGGCACCCGATCCGATAGCCCCAGACCAAGGAAGCGCATGAAGGAGAGGCGGTCGTTGATCAGATACTCCGTCCGCTCATCAGACAAATTGTTCAGCGTCTGGATGACCAGGATTTTGAACATCAACACCGGATCAAACGGGGGACGACCGCCTTTGCTCCCGTCTGAATAGGCCAGAGCCTGCTCCAGATCAGGACGAAACACCTCAAAATCCACAGTCTGGGAAAACGCTTCGAGCTGATCACCAAGCCCGCTCAATCGAGCAAGCCGCTCTTCAACATCAAAGAAACCAGCCTGCTTCATAGCGCCATTCCCTCAGTCAGAACCGGATAAATGGAATCACAGAGCTGGTTTCAAAACCAGGGGGTTTTTCGAACACTCCATCTGATGCATTAACAATCACTCCGGCGTTCAACGTCAAACCAGGGGGCGTAAGCGGCAATAGCCCACGATACGCCGTCCCAATGACGTCTCACAACCTGACAGCTAGCTTTCTCGCTGGCCAAACCACGTAATTACTCGGCTTGCAATTTTCTGTGTTTCAGAAAACTGATTGTCATCATCAATGGTGAACTTAATCAACTCTAACTGCCCCTCGATGTCGGTAAGAAAGCGTCGAATATCATTTTCTTCAACTGCAACAATAGCAGTTTCACCACGCTGAATCGAACGTTGCACGGCATCTGCTGAAACTGATCCAGCGACGTGCCCTGAGCAAGCCGCAAGGATTTCCGATATCACTTCGGGGTAAATAAATCCCGACGTCATGGCGAACTATTCCTCAAAATAGTGACAATCGTCCTGCCGGCATCCTCGGTAACAACGCTCACATTTCCAGACGTATAAATTGCCCGAGGTACCCCGTTAACCGTTGTCGTCCTCATTGAACCACCGTTGATAACATCCTCAACCATATTAGGCGTAACATTACGACCAGGACCGTCCGCACCAACTGGTGTTCCAAGGCCACTTGGTTGCATCCGATCAACAGCGTGCCGCGAATAGTTACGTCCGCCAATTTGCGCATATTCACGACCATCTATAGTGAATTTGGCATAGTCATTCCAAGTCCCCCAAAAAAGATTTTCACTCTTTGAAACCTTTCCTGAGCTTTCTTCCATCATATGGACGGTATCGTTTACAGCACCTTTTGCCTGTGAAACCCTCTCTCCCACCTTGGCTGCGGCCTGCAGCTCCTTAAGGCCCGTTATAACACCAATAATTTTCCCTTCTGGAATGAGGCTCGGCAAAACCCCTGTCGAAAACTCTTTTCCTGCTTGTTTATAATCACCGCTCTGTAAATCTTCCACAGTCTTGATCGTAGACATCCCTGTAGCCAGCGGTGGCCATGCATATTGCGCAAACTCTGCTGCTGTCATGCCCTGCGAAAAATCAACGCCTTTGGAAACGCGATGCGCCGCAACAGTAATCGTCTCATCGCCATTGGCGTGAAGGGTACGCCAAGCTCGCTGCCCATTCGTGGCCACAGAGCCCGACGGACCACCCACAGATGGATCATCTATGGGTTGAGCAACATGATAATTGAGAGAGTTCTCCCCTTGGCCTGTGACTGCTGAAGACATAATTGACCCAACAGCCCGTTGCTCTGTCGTATTCGAGGTGTCAGCGTCTTGAGACGTATTCGAACCACGTTTTGATGCATCAATCGTAGTGGAAGCTTTCTGACCGGATACGCCTCCCTGCTCACTTTTTGGCCCCCATTTATCATAGGCCTGTATCCCCACTTCAACAGCCGTCTCTGCGGCTGTTTCAGCACCGATTTCGGTCTGAAGGGTATTATTGACCTTCGTGGCGTTGAAACTGTTGTCGAGATGCCCGTTCGCCGCAGTCAGATCCGTGCTGTAGCTGCCGGTGCTGCTGCCAGCATCAACCCCGATGTTCCCGGTAATCACGCTCTGCGTCGTCGTGGTCTCATTGTGGTCAACATGGCCAGCCGCAACCGTTACCGTCTTCGCCGCATCCGCAAGCGATCCCGCCGTGCTGAAACCGCCACCAGCCGCAACGCTCGTTCCACTCCAGGTCGACTGATTGTCCTTCCCAGTCGTGTCCAGAAATTGCGTGTGGAAATGGTTCAGACTGGACTCAGCCGTGCTGCTGATCACACCCGCCTTCAGCGTTGTGTTGCCAGAAACATCAACATCCAGACCACCGTTGCCGGCATACAGCCCGGATTGCGTGGCCTCCGTGGAGCGATACGTATCGTTTATCGTCTGCCCGGCACCATTGGCTGAAGCCCCGAAGCTCCCCGCACCATAGACCGGGATCGAAACACTGAGCCCGCCGCTCTCTGAAGTGCTGTAATAGCGCGCCGTGTCCTGCGGGCTGGTGATCACCAGCATTCCGCTCTTCACGCTCACACGCTCACCATTGACTTCCGCGCCATTCAGCGTCGTCGTGCCGGGTGTATTCAGTGTGACGGCATGGGTCGCGCTGACCGTCGTGTCCACGTTTGTCGTGCTGTCAGACTCACTGTGCTGCTGCGAAGCGGACGCAGAGGCCGTGACACTCACGCCCACGTTCCCCGTCGTCCCGATACTCGCCTCAACACCCACAGATGCCGATTTCGAACTGCTCGTCGCCTCCGTGTGGTCCGTGTTCACACCAGACTGAAGCGTCAGGTCTTTCTGCGCCGCAAGCGCGACATCTTGCCCTGACAGATGCGCTGCCGTCGCACTCAGATCACCATTGGTCTTGTCAGTGGCGTTATCCCCGCGCGCCTCAATCGCAAGCGTCCCGCCCGCAGAGGCCGTAGACCCCTGCACCGTCGTCCGCGTCTCGCCCGAACGGCTCTTGTTGCTGGAGAACCCCACAGAAACCTGACCACCAATGATGTTGTTGGTCGTCGCCCCCCCAATGGCGGACATCCCTTCGCCAAGGCCGGTCTGAATCCCCGCAAGCGCTGACTGCACGCCTGTGCCAGACTGCTTTGCCCCAAGGGCTCCGTTAATCGCCTGACCAACCATCGAGTCAGGCGAGACACCGCCCGTCACGCCGATACTCTTGTCCTTGTGCATCGCCGTCTGGGTGGTGCTGTTCTGCTCAGTGCTGACGGCCACCGACGAGCCGCTGATCCCGAGGTCCTTCGCTGCGGCCACAACAGACCCGTCAATCGTCACCGGCCCGTGCGCGCGGATGCTCAGGCTGTCGCCCGTGCTGGCAATCACACTCGGCGTATAGGTGCTGCTGCTCACGCTCTGCGCATCCGTACGTGAGCCATAACCCACAGTCCCGCTCGCACCCTGCGTGCTCATGTGGAAGCCGGCAACATGATGGCTGGAACTCTCACTGGCCGTGCTGTGCAACGCACTTTCTGTCAACGCGCCGCCGGACTGGAGCGTGACATCACCGCCGCCGCCAACCATGCCCGCAACATGCATGTCGCCACCAGAAACCGCCGTCAGGTCCTTCCCCGCCGCAACCGTCGTGCCAACATCCGTGCTGCTGCTCTGGCTGTTCGAGAAACTGCTATGGGTGAGGAACCCGCTCTTGCTGCCGGAAATCGCACTGCTCTGACTGTTCGTCACAGACCCGAGGTCAAGCGTTTTCCCCGCCAGAAGTGCGGTCGAACCTTCAGACGTGAGGGTGGCCCCGGCCGCCTTCAGGTCTCCCCCCAGGGCCGCAAGTGTCGCGTTGCCCCCCGCCGAAACCGTCGTGCCGTAATTCTGCGTCTGGCTGCCACTCAAGCTCAGAGACTTTCCCGACACCGCTGCCGCCTGCTGCACCGTCGTCGTCCCCAGCGTCAGACCATCACCGGCCAGAACACTCAGATCACTGCCTGTCGTCAGCACACCGCCGTTGAACGTGATATCCTTCGCGGCAGAAAGACTGGCAGCCCCCGTCGCCGTAATAGTCCCGACTGACGCAAGCTGACCCTGTGTGCCGCCCTGCACAAGATATGTGTTGATCGTATCACTGTTGAGGATCGAGCCATCCTGCGCCGTCAGGCTGACGGTTCCGCCAGACAGCGACCCGGTGTTCGTAATGTCTCCCGATGTCGCCGTGATCGACAGCGCGTCCTGTGCCGAGACGCTCCCGCTGTTCCTCACCGAGGCCGCCGTCAGGGACACATTCTTCCCTGAAATGCTCGCGCCCGTCAGCGCTTCATGCCCCGGAGCAAGATACAGCTTGGGCACCAGAACGGTTTTGCCGTCCACAACCTCGTTCTGATACCACACGATGTCAGACGTCAGGGCCGCCTGCTGCGCACTGCTCAGCCCCTGCCCGAGACTCAGGCCAAGCTGGTTGCTCTCACTGACTGCGTTGTCCAGCAAGGCCTGCATCTGGCTCGAGGCCGTAGTGAACGTGCCCCCCAGAAACGTCTGACCCGTGGCAGAGACAATCTGTTGCTGCACATATTGCTGGTCAAACGCAGAATCCCCAAGGAACGTATAGTCCTGCGGCTGGTCTCCCAGACGGTCCAGAAGATATTCGGACCCGTGAAATGCCGTCAGGCTCGTATAGGCCGGGTTCGTCTCAATCAGAACATGCGCGTCAGGTGAGGAACTGGGCACATAGAGCGCCTTCCCCGCGGGAACAGAAGAAATCACCTGCGAGACAGACGCTGCTGCTACCCCGCTAAAGCCCGGAAGTGCCAGATTCTGAGCGGTTGTCGCCCCGCTTTCATGACCTTCAGGGGGCAGAACGTTGCCGTAAACAGGGGTTGTTACAGAGGACCCAGCCGGAACGGTGGTGGTTGCCCCGCCGCCTGCCTGCGTACTGACCGCCTGCGTCGATCCAGCGGAAATGCCGTCAAGCGTTCCGCCAGAAACCGCTGAGGCCTGTCCGGCAGCTGTCGTTCCCGTCTTGCTGTCAAGCTGCCCGCCGGAGACTGCACCAGCCCCACTCGTGCCCGAAGACGTCGCGGTAGACGCGTCTGCAAAACTGCCTGTGCTGCCCGGAACGATCAGACCGCCACCTGACGCGGCAGCCACAGAGCCAGTCGGAGAGACGCTGCCCGGGGTTGTGCCGGAATAACCGTTCGCCGAGGCCAGCAGGTCAGGCGTTGCGTGCGCCACAACGGTCGTATTGTTAAGATCGCCGGTAAAGGAACCCGTCAGATTGCCACCGGCCACGATGGAGCCGCTCAGACCGGTATAGGTGGAACTTCCCCACAGGGTGGTATGGGGGCCTCCATTCAGGGTCATCCATCCAGGGTTCCCTGCAGAATTACTGGAAGCTGCCGGATCCGGGGTTACAAACTGTGACCCATCCGATGGCGTAAACCAGCGCTTCAGATGAGGAGAGTTTTCCGTCAGGCTCCAGACGATTTCCGTATCATAGCCTTTATTCGTCAGACTGGCACCCGTAAGCGCCATGTCCTGACCAGCGGCAATATGACTGGCGTCATTGAGAATATCACCGGTCGTCTCAACAACAAGATTCCGGCCTGCACTGATGAGGGCTGCGGCATTTGCTGCCGTTGCTGACGAACCGGTACCCGTCACCTCAACAAAAGAAGACGCGGAGGCTCCATCCAGCGCAACAAAATAATATCCCGTACCTTTCTGACCTGTGGCGGAATACCACAGTTCAGGCACATAGATTTTCATCACATGGTTGTAATAGCGGTTAATTGCGCCATAATTTTCCAGGGAGGGATTGAGGGCTGGCGGCGTAGCAAGCGCGTCAGCACCAACCGTATATTTTTTGTCATAAACAACCTGATTGCTGGTAGTTGTCACGCCGCCCAGAATATCATTCGTCAGGGATGCCGCCCGGATCACGACATCTCCGGCAGCACTGCCTGCCATGATCTCACCGGAACGGTTCAGCACGGCCCCGGCGTACGGTCTGGACAGACCACCAATCTCGATATTGCCCGCATCAGACAGAATTGCACCCTGAACATTGCTCAGCGCACCATCCAGCGTCAGGCTCAGGCCACCCGTACCATCCAGAAGACCCGTATTGCTCATTGTACCGGGCGTGCGTACACTCAGCGTACCGCCGGCCATCATCGCACCGGCATTATTGACGGACGATGCCGAAATGTGTGCATCGCCTCCCGCAATCACGCCGCTTCCTGCAGTAATGCTGTAATTGCCGTTCAGAGTGAGCGTCATGTCCCGTCCGGCAGAAAACAGCATCGGATCGCTGATCCCGCTGCCAAGCGTAACGCTCATATCCCGACCGGCAGATAATCCGGTAGCCCCCGTCAGAACCTGCGTGTTCAGGGCAAGATCCCGCCCGGACTGCACCCTGCCTCCCGTATCATCAACAGAATGCAGCGCAGCACCATTTGGCGTGCTCAGAGACAAATCACCGTTCTGCGTTAGGACTGTTCCGGAACGATTGCTCAGCGTATCCGCAATGACGATCAGGCTTTCCCCGGCCTGCATCACGCCGGTATCATTGAGGAGGGGTCCCGCACTTTCACCAGAAGCACTTCCCGCCAGTATGACGCTCCCCCGATCGGCAAGAACCTTGCCGCTGCTGTTTGTCAGGTCCGTCGTATAGAGCGCGAGATCACTGCCAGACTCAATCAGTCCATTGTCATTCGCAACAGGACCGGACGTTATTGTGGCGGCACCATCCGTTGCGATGATCCGGCCATTCTGAGAGTTATCGAGCGACGAGGCCGTTACCGTCAGGCCACCCTCTCCTGCCCCAATCTGCCCCCCTCTATTATCGAGCTGGTCTGCAGAAAGGACAGTATTCATCTTGCCATAAACCAGGCCTGTATTGTTGACATTCCCTGTGGTGGAGAGTGTCAGGTCAGATCCGGCCAGCAGCAGATTGCTATTTGTAACAGAGCCCGAGTTGATAATCAGCGGGTTGCCATATGCCGTAATTTCCCCAGCATTAGCCAATGTGCCAGAGACGTTCAGGATTTGCGCACCATTCGACAGAATACCGCCAGTTGCAGTATTTTCTAAGGACTGCGTCCCAATCTTAAGAGTGCCCCCTGCGCCCGTGGACTGAATTGTCCCTGCATTTTCCAGACCATGCGCACCACTCAGGTTCAGCGCAAGATTTCCCGCTGTACTGGCAATTACGGCACCGGCATCATTCGCAGCACTGTCTGCCGTAAGTGTCAGAGAACGGCCAGCCGCGATGAAGCCACTGTTTTGCACCTGATCACTCAACGTCAGGATCATGTCCCCCGCCGCAGCCAGACGACTTGCAGGGAGTGTTGCATCAGAGACTGGTTCTTGCGTGGTATAGCGTCCGGCTGTCAGAGAGAGCGTACCATTACTCTCAATCTTACCGTTGGCATTTGCCACAAAACTCGCGGTTGTCCCCGCGAGCGTCAGGCTGTCACCCAGCGCCAGGATCAAACCTCCTGCGTTATTCAGAGTGCTGAATGGCAGAATAATGGCTCCACCAGCCTGAAGAGTTCCTGCGCCATTATCAACGGTACCGGCGACACCCTCAGGAGAGAGCACGGTCAGATCGCCAGCTTTTGCAAGAACGGTGCCCCCTGCATTCTGGAGTGTATCCGTTGTGAGCGTGACGGAGGCACTGCTCTGAAGCACGCCCCCCGTGCCATTCATCACCTGCCCGGCCTGCAACGCAAGATCGCCCGCACTGGCGACAACAGTGCCGGCACTATTGTCCAGAACGCCACGGGCAGTCAGGTCAATCACAGAACCACCAATCTGCCCCCCGCCATTGCCGAGCATCCCGCCGCTACGCGCCGTCAGATCCCCCCCACTATACAGCGTGCCGCTATTCATCAGGCTGCCATCCGCGGCAACAGTCAGAGAGGCCGCACCTCCAGCAAAGCCGCTGTTCGTGACACTGTTAGCCGAAATCGTCGCATTTCCCTTTTGCGCCAGCATCGTGCCCGAGGACGTCAACGCGCCCGTGCCAGAGACCATCAGATCACCCGCAGCACTCAGAGCACCCGTATTGTTGATCTGATCCACCACCAGTCGAACCAAACCGCCTGTCCCCGTTGCTTCAAGAGCACCGGCATTCACGATAGCGCCTGCATGAACAGTAAGATTGCCTCCCGTACTGGCGATGACGGAAACGTCCGAAGCCGTCGCTGCACTGTGCGTCACAAGGCTGCCTGTCGTGAGATCGATATCACCGGCCGCAATGATATGTCCTGCGTTATCCATCTGACCGGATACAGACGCACTCAAAGTGCCTCCGGCGCTGAGAACCGCACCAACATCGCTGCTGTAAGACCCGACAACAAGAGACATCTCCGTTGCGGACTGGATGATACCCGAACTGTTGTTCAGCAGCCCCTCTGACACAAGACTCAACGGACCAGCAACGCTCAGAAGTGTGCCGCCCGTATTATCGACGGACGCAGACCGAACTGTAACGCCGGCCTGCCCCTGAAATGTCCCTCCTGTATTGGAGACTGTCCCGGCCTCCCCTGTGGACAGACCTGAAACATTGAGCGCCCCGCCACTGGCGAGGAGCACCCCACTGTCTCTGTTTGTCAGACCATCTGTCGTGATGCTCAGATCATCAGCACTCTCAAGCAGACCACCGGAATTGAGAATATGACTGGCAGCAACGGTAAGCTGGCCTGCAGCCGCAATAATCTGACCATTCGTCACACGAAGATCCGCAGCCCTGAGCGCAATATCCCCCCTACCAGCGCCGATCTGTGCTGAAGCTCCTGCAACAGACATCGTCTTTCCAGCCGTCAGCGTCAGGCCGTTCCCTGCATACACGACGCCGGTCGTCGTCAGATCATTACCCGCCGTCACAGTGGCTGATCTGCTGGCCGCGAGCGTGCCGCTGTTTCCAAGCGTGGCCGCAGAGAAGGTGAGGTCTCCCCCTAGCGCACTCAGCTTGCCGCTGTTCGTCACGTCTCCCAGGGCTGTCAACACAGTCGCACCACCGGACAGAACCGATCCGCTGTTCGCAAAACCGCCGCTATTCTTCAGCGCCAGAAAACTTCCTGTCGCCAGGGTCTCAATCGTGCCGGCATTCGTCACGCCACCGCTGCCTGTCGTTGTCAGGGTACCATCACCTGTCACGGCAGCAAGAATACCGCCGGATCCATTCTGGAAAGATCCGGCTGTAACCGCAAAACCCTTCTGTCCGACAAGACGGCCCTCATTTTCAAGAGCACCTGTCATCGTCAGGGTCAGCACATCCGTACTGATCAATGCACTCGTGGCATCACTGCCGTAGGTCTCCGTATTCAGGGTCACACGTCCGGCACCCTCAAGGGTGCCTCCCTGATTCAGAAGGCTGTTCATCGGCACAGATCCGTCAGACAGCGTGAGTGCGCCACCCAATGACAGAACTGTTCCACTGTTTAGTCGCATGATTTGATGGGGTATTAATTTCACGCGAGTGGAAGGAAGCCTTATGGGACAGATACGTCATGGGAGCGCCACGACCACGCACGCCGTGCGAGCGGCAATACAGCGATCGCAGGCTTCGCTCGCGTCGCTGAGCGAGGAATTCGGGATCAACCCGAAAACAGTTGCGAAATGGCGCAAGCGTCAGACTGTCGAAGATCAGAAGCCAGGCCCTAAAGAGCCGCGCTCAACGGTCCTGTCCGAGACGGACGAAGCGATGATCGTGGCATTTCGCCGGCATACCTTGCTGCCGCTGGATGACTGCCTTTATGCCCTGCAGGCCAGCATTCCCCATCTGACACGCTCGGCCCTGCATCGCTGCCTTCAGCGCCACGGGATATCCCGGTTGCCGGACATCGAAGGAGACAAGCCCAAACGCCAGCGCTTCAAACGCTATCCCATAGGCTTTTTTCACATCGATATTGCCGAAGTACAGACTGCTGAGGGCAAGCTGCACCTCTTCGTTGCTATCGACCGGACAAGCAAATTCGCTGTCACACAACTCGTCGGGAAAGCTGATCGGAAGACAGCCTGGGAATTCCTCAAACATCTCCTGAGTATGATCCCTTATCGGGTTCATACCATTCTGACCGATAACGGCATCCAGTTCGCCGAGCAGCCTCGTAATCGCAATACGGCTTGGTCGCGTCCAATGCGCTTTGACATGATTTGCGAAGCCCACGGGATCGAACATCGTCTGACGAAACCCAATCATCCCTGGACGAACGGTCAGGTTGAGCGGATGAACCGGACAATCAAGGAAGCAACCGTCAAACGCTTCCATTACGACAGTCATGAGCAGTTGAGGACACACCTCAACGACTTCATGGCAGCCTATAATTTCGGGCGAAGACTCAAG
>Ga0157363_1002877_pt1 | contig 15352 bp, 5 predicted proteins | sample AttsexASBM1_FD_111477 | JGI IMG/M metagenome (GOLD analysis project Ga0157363, IMG submission 111477) | Fungus gardens microbial communities from leaf cutter ant in Ribeirão Preto, State of São Paulo, Brazil - Atta sexdens ASBM1 | ecosystem: Host-associated > Fungi > Mycelium > Unclassified ...
ATATCTCTATATATATATATATATATATATATATATATATATATATATATATATATATATATTCGGCTGAAGCCGAGAAGATTGACAAGGATGGAGATAGAAAGCCGAGAAGATTGACAAGGATGGAGATAGAAAGCCAAGAAGATTGACAAGGATGGAGATAGAATGCGCCTAGTCAGCAATGCGCATACTATATACCGATGCACAGTCGAGCGAGGGTCTGCGGGTGAAGAAAAGCAATGAAAAAAGGGGATATTTCATCTCCCCACAGTTACGTGAGGGACATACTCTGTATACATATATGTTTAAAACATAATTGTATTCGATTTTTATTTAAAACTGTGATTTTAATGTTGTCATTCGAGTTTAATTATCAATAGAGATAACTGTAGAGAAAAAATTGTGATTTTTCGGCAATATACTGGATGTTTCAGACCACCCGTACAACCCTTTTACCTTCGCAGAATAAGGTCTAATCATAAAAATGTTCAGACAGAAATTGTATAGGATTTAAAAAGATCTATTTATTGATCTTATCAGTTTTTAAACTTTAGATAGCGTCGTCAAAGTCAGATCAAAGTCACGTTGATTTTTTAAAATAGAACACCTAACTTTTTATTCCAATATCTAATAGCTGATATAAGATTTATCGTTTTTTCAAAACACTATAATAAAATCAGAAATCATGTATTGTAGAATACACAGTTTCTGGGAGATTGAAATTCTTATTCTCTGTTCTCTGTTTCCTGTTCCTTTTATTGTGCGGAGCCCCTTACTTTTCATTGAATATTTTTCAAGTTATAAGGTTCGAAAATTACAATATCGTCGGCATTAGCATTACGCAAGATGTCCGACTGACGGACATCTTGCTAAAACCTCTTGAATATTGTTCATGTCTTGAATAACATTTGTCAAGATCAAAGCCAGGGAAGTTGTACCTCTTATTTTCATTTTTATGTAAAAATGAATTTTTTGTGTAAAAATGAAAATAAGAGGAATAATCTCCAATGACTTTGTCTCTCAGAAGAACATTATTACGATTGGATCTTATCCTGCGAAGATAAAAAGGTTGTACGAATGATCTGAAACACCCGGTATAATAAGATATAGTATTAAAAGATATAGTATTAAATGCGTATTTATTTATACAGTATTTAATATACAGTATTTAATAATAAAAAATCACAAATTTAATAATAAATATGTTTACTAAAAACTGCATTTCAATTTTACAGATAGCATCAAATTCGACAGTTTTATAAGATGTATACTCTTTACGTAATTTTTGAGAAGTATGTTGATATTAATTTTGGAACTTTAGGTTTGGAAGTCTTAAATGCTAATATTTTTTCTCCAACGTAAAAAGAAAAAATAGAAAATAAACTATGCAATAAATTCAGTAAAAAAGAACAGATCTCACATGAAATGGTCGAAATCGTTTGATACTGTAATCTGTAATTGTGACGAAGTCACGATTGTGACTTATATTATTGAGTCGGAAATCCACAAAGTATAAAGTCTATAAAGAATTGGAAGAAAAAAAAAATGATCGGAAGTCGGAAACGGCTGCTCATAAGTCGGTAACAAATTTTTCATGCATGAATATGTATAAATACATAAATATCCATAAACCAGTTAATTATATATGAAATATGTCCATACATGTTTGTACATCTCTTAGTTTATAAAATTACTTTTTAGTGTAATAGAAATAATAATAATAAATGTGAAAAATAAAACATTAAAAATAATTAAAAGAATAATTTTCATACTATTTGTTTTAGAAAAAAATCAAGAATTTGAAGAAATGTTAAAAAATTACTTATGTATAATTATATATAAAATTATGCATAATTATGTATCAGCAATTTTTTTACATTTTTCCAAACTTGTTTTTTTTTTAAACAAACAATACGAAAATTATCTCTTTAATTATTTTTAATGTTTTCACATTACTATTATTATTTCTATTACATTAAAAAATAATTTTTTAAAAGAAAAAGAGATGTATGAACATGTACATATTTCGTATATGATTATGAATATTTATGTATGTTTATACATATTTATACATATTCATGTATGAAAAATTTTTTACCGGGTCATATATAGTTGATTCTTGTATTCAAGATCGTCTTAAGATATCAGAAGTCTTAAGAATCAATCAGAAGGCTATATTAGCATCTTAAGACATTATTTAAGATAACTTTAAAATAAAAACGGACTATAAATATATACCGAAGACCGATTTTGCAGCTAAAAGAAGTTCAATAACAGAAGTTCAATAACTTACTCCTCATTTCAATAAATTATTATGGATTTTTATAGATATCAAATATTGCTTAATTAATTTTGCCGTTTTTTATTTAATATTCTATATGTATTTATTCTATATGTATTTATTAGATTGGGGGAAAAGTTCTTCTTCGTTAAAAATGATCAAAATTTACATTTAAAAAAAGTTTTAAAGCTTGAAATCTTTTAAATAGTTACTATATTTTTTGAATTTATATGAATTTTGTAATTTTTATATATAGAAAACTAGCTGGAAAAAAGGGAAATTTTTCTTTTTACTTTATGAATCACGTGCCAAAAATCATTTGCGAAAATTTTCGATTATCCATATCGTTAAAGTTTGCAGTTTTCCTTACAAAATCGTTTTCTAAAAATGTTTCTACGATTTTTTGTTCTTAAATTATTCGCGAGTTAGATAAAAAGGAACATTCTGACTTTGATTGCTCATAACTTCATTAAAAAATCATCGTAAATGCAATTAAAAAAACAGATTCTTAAAGTTGAAACTTTGTTCTATCTAATAGTATCATGTTAATTTTTTAAATGTAAAATATATAGAAATTTGAATTAAAAATGTAATATTATTATTTTTATAACCATTACGCAATAGAAGAAAAGGACATAATATCACACTTTTAATTTAAATGTATATATATTCTATTTTTTTAAAAATTAGCAATTACACCACTTGATAGAGCAACTTCATCTTTAAGAAACTGTTAATATTTTTGTTAATTACGGTACGATGATTTTTAACGGAGTTATGAGCAATCAAAATCAGAATTTTTTTACTTAATTCATGTGTAACTTGATGAACAAAAAGTCGTAGGAACATTTTTTAAAAACGAACTTTTTTTAGGAAAAACTTTTAGTTTTCACATCAGATAGTCAATAATTTCGCAATAAATATATTCTGTATACATTTTGAGCAAACAAAATTTCGCAGAACTTTTTCTTCATACACATCATGTTTTACGGATATTTAAAACGAATATAAATATCAAAGTCATCAAAATGGAGTACATCGCGTTTGTTAATTTCGAATCGTATCACGAGTGATTGCTATTAACCTCAAAAAAATCTCATATTTTTTATTTAACTTGTTATATTTAACTTGTTATAAATATACACAACTCGCAAACAAAACCATTAAATAATGATATCACACGGTTATATGCATGCGTGCTATTATCATCTCATCAAAAACTAACAGATTATTCAATATTATGCGTTACATTAATTCTCAACTAATACTTTTGCGTGCGCGTATAGTCGAGTAAATATATAGAGACTATATATATGGAGCAATTATCGGAATTCTAATACGTTTACGAATTTATTTGATATCGCATCAATGCATAGATTCGACCATGAATTTCACCATTCAAGCATTCTACCGTGAATTTGAACGAACGAGCGACCGTTTATATTTTTCGATATCAGTTATTTTTCACATTGTTAGCACATTTTATACTATACATATATGTGTGCTTTTACGCATTCGAATCTTATTATAGAGGTTATTATTATACTACGCTTCAACTCGCGCAGACATATGAAGTTGTGCATATATCGAAGCACATTTCCCACGATTCGAGTTATGCGGTATGCCTCGATGAGCGCTGATACATTCACGCATTAAAGCAAAACACGATCGAGTATGTTTTAGATCTCGCGCTCGCAATTTTCTGAAATAACCTAGCAAATAAATATGTATATAATTTAACATAGATACCGCGAGTAAGGAAAACAGTGTCGCGATAATCGCAATCGTACGTATAATAAAGGAGCATTTATACAGGCCATAAGTTTATATAACGTAACCGGTAAGTTATCAATACAATGATTTACGCAGATTTATGTGCTGTCACTTGCCGTTAAAGTTAAGGATTAATATTATTTCTATAATTCTTCATGATTAATATCGTTAAATTAATTTTCTTTGCGCAGCTTTTTTATCATATACAAATCTCAGAAGAATGACGATGTATTTACGATATAGTTATCAGTTATTAAGTTACAAAATAGAGTCTTTAATTTGAATTAATTTTATGATTATGACATAAGTTATATATCTTGTAAGTTATTATTATGAGCGAAAATATTGAAATTACATTGAACTTTATTTGATTATGGCATAAGTTAGGTTTACGGCTTGCATAAACGCTTTTTAAGCCTAAAAGATCATTTAGCCATAAACTGTTAACTTATGCCGTGAGATAATAAATGGTTAAATATTGTTAGTAAAGAAAACTTCACATGCATGATCATTTTCAATCAAGTTTTAAATTATATTCTAATTATACAATAATAATACAATCATTATTTTATAATTAATATTTATATATAATTGTTTTCAGGATAAAGAGAAACAGCACAATAAATATGATGTACGATCTTGGTGAGTGGATGTATATATTATTATTATTATAATTAATCAAGCATCTATTTGTAACAATATGTTTCGATTTACAAAACAATATAGAATGATTCTACAAAAATCTGTTGTTGAGAATAATTACGAAATATTTATACATTCATTAAAAACTGCAGTGTTTTATATCATTACTTTATTATGTCGCGTCTTAATTTATGCTAACAAGAAAATATATAATACATATATATCAATATATAATACATATATATAAATTATAGATGACTAAAATAGTAATAATGGCAATTTTCTATTATTGCTTTATAAAAATATTAGGTAATTATTTAGTATTCGGGATCATCTCCAATATAATAATATTTTATTATCTTTTTACATATTTTGTACAATACAAAAGTATTTCCATAAAATTATATACTTATGACAGAAGTAAACTCTCCTCTCTACTTGGTAACATATAACAATACAAATTTCAGTTTTTTTTACTCTTATAAAATTTGTTTTTCGATATTTTTAGTATTTTACTTATGTCAAATACAGCTATCATTGATCCATATTTTAAAATTCAGCATTGCATCTAAATCCTTAGTTTGTCCTCATCGTGAAAAAGGTGTCGAAGTTAAAGATTAAGTAGGAAAGTAACTTATTCAGCAATGACGACTAACGTCAGATGCAGCGATTGCGGGGATAAATTCAGATGAGGGAGAAACGAAATGAGTTCTTGGCCGCTTATTTCTTGCCAAGTTTGGTGAAGAAAACTGGGTTTATTTTGCATAGAGTTCTCCAGTGCCATTCACACTGGTTGTAGTTATAATGGACATCCAAAGTTATAATGCATAATAGTTATAATGAACACCTGAAGCAAACGTGAATTCTTCATATAATTATAAATGATTTATCATTTTACATATACACATCTATATATTTCGTTTGTTAAATAAGATATATGTTTGCGTTATTCACAATATAAATAATAATTAAATCATTTGTGCTGAATTCAAGTTTTATTAAGCTTTCTAGCGCGTTTCTCGTATTTAAAATGTAAATATCAACGAATTCGCAAATTAATTTTATATTAATACATTATTTCATAATTTATTCAAAAATTTAAAAAAGCAATTATAATTTAACTGTTAAAACATTTTTAGAGATTATCTTTTTTGAACGTTTTCGCGCACATTTTCTACATTAATTAAACTTTTGCTAAAATGAAATAAATTGTCGAATTTTCTGCTTATTTATAAAAATTGTATAATCATATATCATTAAAATAAGGATATTAACAGAAAATTAATCGTAAAATTCGGGAATTTATTTTAGAAAGAGTAGGTCATCTACAATTTCTTACATCCCTTTAAGGTAATGAAAGCTAATTTAATTGACTTGCGTTAAATTCTTCGCGCATTTATAAAGATTTCGCAAAGATAGGAATGAAGAGAATTATATTACATATTACTTACTAATTCTCTGCATTATAGCTCCTTTATGCCAAATTGGTATCTTCTATGAAGGTATTTAGGTTGTGTGTGACTCTAACAAATCAGAATAATGAATTTTCTATGCTCAACTAATATCTTCTTGTGAAAATAGCTGTTTTAAAGCCAAGTGAATTAGTTATTCAATTTTACAGTAATGAAACATTTTATAAGAATAAAATACATATATTTTAAATATATGTGCGTATATATACGTGTGAAATATACGTATATCACATTTTAGATGCTCTGATTATATTAGTAAAATATAATGCGATAATAATTATTACGTAAACATATATTAATGATTATATAATATTATATAAATATAATATTAAATATAATAATTATATTATTATATAAATGTTTGTATATCCGTATTTTAGATTTTGATTTAGTATATTTTTTATATCAATTTTACTATTGACAAAATATTTTGCATTTTGTTGTAATTTCAAGATTTTTTAAATTTATGACTATCGAGTTTATTCATCTTTTTACAGATAAACAATCGTGATATTTATGAAATTCAGTATATGCATCGAGCAAATTTACAATATTTACGTATATTTATAGTACGAAAATGTGGAAATAAAAGGATTATTTTTTTCTATGCGAACATAATGGCTGCGTTCAGCGATCTCAACAATTGAATAAGTGCTCGCTGCTATTAATGTATTCTTCCAGATCTAAAATGCTGATTGGATGATCTAAAAGAATACACCAATAACAGCGAACGCTCACTCAACTTGAGTCCGCTGAACGCAGTTAATGATCAAATAAATAAGAAAGCGTATGTTATTATAATATTTAACATTGTAAACATTAATTAACTTGCTTTATAACTGCATTTTATCTATTCGATCGATTATAAACACGTAATCTAATAATTTAAATTTCATATGTACACACGTGTTATTTAGTGTATATACTAAGATACATTCATTGCATCCTTGACTAATTGAGAGACTAATACGCATGTTAAATTACTTATTCAGTGCGTTGGCAGTTAAATTATTTATCTATCTGTTGTTAACTGTTGTATATTCGAGAAATGTTTGTTAATATTCTGCTAATTGCAAGTTAATATTTCTTGCTCGTTTTTATGATGAAAAATTAAATTATAATAATATATAAAAATTTCTGAAAACATTTTTGATAATTAAAATATATTAAAAAATTTCTCCAAAAACAATAGATATGTATCTATATCGAGTAGTAATTAAATTTTATAAATATAAGTATCTATAATATTTGAAAGTAATGAATACAAATTATGTACAGTAATTGTTTTGACGAGTGTAAATAAAACTGAAGAATTAATTTGAGTTAATTTTGTGCACTCGCATGTGCGTTTTGATACATATAATACGTTAACTATATTTATTTGATATTTATATAATATAAAATCAAAAGACAATATTAAAAATTCGTTATATATTTTTCTGGAAATCATATTTGCAGAAAAAAATGATAATGAAATTATTTCAATAAAACTTAATATACTCTGCTGTATTTTATTGTCCAATTAATATAATTCGGATATTTTTATGTAATATAGGACATATCAATGGTTCTTTTGTAGAAGATTAAACTCGAAAGGCTTGACAAGTAATGGACTTTTTTTTTTTTTAGGAAAGAGCAACATTAGTTTCTATTGAACGTACTCCTCATTAACGTAATGTTCGCCACAACTTTTCTCTTTTTAGTCTATATAGGCTAATTACTCTAGTCCATGGTTACTCGCATTCTCTTTAATTTTTTTACCCTTCATAACACTGATTATGTTTTATCATTTAACTCGTGGATTAATTTAACTACGAAGAAGAGACGATGATGACGACGTTCCGTCGTTACTCGTATTTCGACGGGCGTCGATGAAAAGTCGATCGATCCGTGCGGGGGTGGATCGACGGGAGCTTCTCTTTTTGAAACGTGGCCCATCCCTCTTGGGCAACCAGTAACCCCCACCGGTAGCGCTTGCGCCCCAACGTTTCCTATAAGAGACTGAGTCGCTGAGTGTGCTGAGTACCGCTCGCGCGGATTTCAGTCTGATCCGCGGTACCGGCGCCGCGGTTGTTGTTGTAGTACGTCGTTACGAACCATCTTCTCTTTGAGAACGATATCCCCGTCATGATGCTCCCCGGCCTCGACTAAGAGCGAAAGAGACAAAGAGAGGGCGAGCGAACGAGAAGAACTCCTCTTTTTCGTCCCTTTTCTCTCCCGCCAACCGCGATAAATCAAGCAGCTTCGTCGACACCAGCAACGACGTTGCTTCTTCGGGACGATCAGCGTACGTTGACATAAAGAAAGAACGACAGTATTGCGAACAGCAGTAGTTCTGTCTGTTGCGTGGACGTAGGGGTGATAGTTCTATATATATGGGATTGCTCTCCGCTGAACCCCTCTTCTGCGCGGCATGTGATTGTGCCCTATATGTGTTATTTAACTATTTACTAGTGAACGCGACTCTTATGGTGATGTTGTCTTTTGCGTTGCTAAATAATGGGATTGTCGACGGAGACGGAACGCGATCGCTTTTTGGTGTTCGATAGCGGATATGCGACTATCTGATTGGTAAACTCTAATTGGACGAAGCTGTCTATAGCTGTTGTATTTTACGCGTTGATATTCTTTCTTTCGTTCTTTTATGGATGATATTTTTTTATTTTACTCGGCGAATGGCTCTTCTTTTTATGTTATTATTATTTGTTGCTGGATATCGATTTATTGAAATTACTATTTAATGTGAAATGATAATTTTTGCTGCATTACGAATGAATTATTGTGTTTATTAGATATTGTATGTGTAATCTTATTCAGTAGTTGATTAACAAGAATTCCTCATTTGTTAAGATAAAAACATTTGAATCTTAAAATATAAGGTACAATATAATACTTTAAATGTTTTATACAACGCAGATTTTTGTATTAGATAAAAATTAATATTAAATTTATTTAATTCTACTTAAATTTATCAAAAACTTTAAATATTTATCATCTTTTGTCTGTTTTAACATCGTAAATTTCTCGTATCTGTTGCGCGCAGGAACAGCTTGCGTCTTTAACGAATTAATTCAGAGATAGTTAAAATACAATTAAACTCCTTCCCTAGACTACCTTTCAGTTTAATATAAGATCACGTTACACAATAAAAAAATTTAACTATTTCATTTTTAGTTAGTTGCATCGCTGAGAGATTCAGAGGGAAATAGGATGTCGGGACAATTCCTCTCCATTTTAGTTGGGAAACTAGAAAGTGGATAGGGATAATGTGTGTGTGGGGTGCATTTAGCGTTGACGTTTGTCTCTTATTTGCTGCCTACTGTGACGAATACGAGACTATATTACTTGTTCCCTATTTTGTCGTGATATGTGCCAACGATACTTCTATTTAATATATTAACGTAGATTGTGTTGATATTGATTGGAATCATCAACTTTTTCGAATAAATTCGTGCAAAATGTCCGATAGTATATGACTAACGTGAAATTCATTTCTGAAATTTTCCCCTAATGCGTAGTATATATTTATGACTTGAGGTAATAAATGTCATCCGTGAGATAAATATACTTCCTTATCTATATAATTAAGAAGTCATAGCCTTCTTGAAAACTTTTTGAACTTTTGATGATAATTCGAAATCTTTCACACTGAAATGTAAATAAAAATTTCAGTATTTTTATAGCGTTCTTACCTACAAAAAATATAATAGCGAAATTTTTAAAGGCTAAATGTGAAATATCATAAATATTTCATCTGATGATTTCCCAGGAAATCAGTATCTTATTTTCGCAATTTATTTCGACAAATGCGATCTTGGCAGATGCGCGTTAGAAACATCTCTGCTACCGAATAGATTCCAGCTAAAAAATAAAAGTGTATCAGCTACAAATAAAAGAAAGCTTTGCTTATCGAGAAACCATGATAAGCGGCAAGGTATTGTTACAGGATATTGATTGCATGAAAAAACATTGCAAAGATCGTTTTGTTTTTGTTCAAAATTTTATCAGCTGTAAAAAAAATTAAAAATTATAGCTTTAAAGATCTGTGCGGTTTTTAAAATATTCACGTATATATCCGAAATTAAAAAGTTACAATATTAAACAAATGAAATTAAATTGAAATTAACACATAACCGATAAATGAGTTAAATTAAGATATCAGACATTCAATGCAAATAAAATGCTTATATTTATAAGGAGTACCAATGGCGCTGTTCATTATTATTGTTTAGAATTTTCAGCATGCAGTTCAGTTTGTCGTGAATCTCTGCTATTGCATGCAAAGCGCATGTATCCTTTCTTAACGCACACAATGACATGTCGCATCTAAATGTGCGGTGACAGGTGTCCATTTAATGCCTCACGACATGATATTCAGCGACAAAACGTCTCAGGATATTGATAATGGTCTGTCTTCACCATTTCACTCTTGTTGTTGTTTGTAACTGCAGGAAAATATAATTGAAACAATCGTGATTAAATCGATAATACGAAGTTTGACTTCTATCAAGCACATGGAACATCTATAATTTATGTGCGTTACGGAGGCAAACATAATTCATTAAGATGATAGAATCTGAAGGGGCAGAATCCGATATTCTATAAAGAGAATTTGCTTTACGCATGTGAACGATATAAGCTATTCCAGAAACCGTGCATTTTCTACAGATTCCTTGGAGAAATAAACAGTTTATGTAATATTTAGCAGAAATTTCAACGTAATTCTTTTGATACATTTCAAAATTAAACAATATTCATTTTATATTAATTACTTTTTGATAAAAATACTAGATATTATCAAAATAAATTCCGATGGCATTAATTATATTTATAATTAATAATTAGAAAATTATTCTATTTATTTTTATTTTTAAAACTGAAATTTTTTGATGATAATTTCTAATTATTTATAATATATATATTTTATATATATTATATATAATATATATAATATACCATAATATAATATATTTATTTTAAAATTATATTTATTTTGGTAATGAAGTATATTCCTTACTTAAGTGTTAGCGTGATTTTTTTAAGAAAAAAATATATTCTGAGATACTATCTATAAGATAATGTCAAACATAACATACGATTTTTATATCCAATGTATTGATTTTTCTAGATTTCTTAAAAGTGACTTATGTATAATTATAATACATTCTGAAAAAGCTAATTGCTTTCCTTTATTTACTAGATAAATCTATCAACATTGCTATTATAACAGTGCTTAAGATTTAAGATTATATCCATAAAAGTAATATTTTTCTCTCTCTCTTTCTCTCTCTCTCTCTCTCTCTCTCTCTCTCTCATTTCTCTGATAAAATGCTTCTGATATAACTTTTTCTGTATATATGATGTAACTTAACTTGGAATATGCAGATATTTATTGCATATGACAGATGCTTATAACATCGCATATGCAACGGTAATGTACGAAAGAAATATGCCTGAGTAACTATAAGTCATAGTATCTGTTTGTGTCGAAAATTATTTATGATATTGCCAAACACATGTATGTTGCAGCGGTTTACGTCCTATAAAAATTTTATGCTAAAATCTCATGCTAAAATACGATGGAAATATAAATGTTTAATTATAAATTAAAAAAAAAATTTTATATTAAATATGAAATCATATATTATTAAATAAAATTAAATTTATATTTTCGGTTATTTCTATTGCAACCTCATTTTATATTACAACAAATCTGAACAATTCTGAGAAAAGTTTTTACATGAAAATTCCTTTTAATTACAATTTAGAATAAAGAATATATAAAATAGGACTCTTATAATTGTAAAAATAATTGTAAAAATATAGTACAGATTTAAGGGGGTTTGGAATCAGCGTGATAAAAGATGCGCAATCTATACTTATATAATCAATGCAACGTTTCAATGTAACGTTACATTCTTAGACGTGAAACAGTTAAGAACATTCGATACATTTTGACGATTTTTAAGATTATTTTTCCATTTATTTAAATTAATTTTACACCCAAATAGGATAAGAACATAAAAAGATTATCTTTATCTATAATCTTAGTTAAAATCCTAATATGCTACTCTTGATAACGAAATGTTAGTTTGAAAAATAATATAGTTTTCTATAATTAGGGAACTAGTTGTGACCGTTACACTATTTTACAAGACAATAAGACAGAATAGTAATTTTTTTGGAAGAGGTGCGTCGTTAATGGAAGCCTTGCGCTGTTTGAGTTAGAGAAACTACGAGAAAACACGTTCACAGGGCGCGTTCACATCTTGACACCATCGGAATTCGCGCTGGTAGATAACAATTTCGGTTTTCTGTACTACTTACATCAAAGTTCTGACTGTTGTTTTTCTGCTTTCTGCTATTCTATCAAGATGAGAACGCATCCTTAGTTTTATGAAGATACATTGGAAATTGCCAATATCAGTATTGGTCCAGTAAATTTTGATCAGGCCAGTGTTAATCTTTGAAATAGCTATCGTTCTCGAAGCGAATGAAACGAAGTTGAAGGCTGAGTTAAATCTCTGCTAAACCACTTAGCAAGCACCATGAGAGAACTTGCTTTGCAATTCCGTTCGTCTTCCCTTCTGATCATCGATCTCATATTAGAGCTAGAAGTGGAACTAACAAGAAGAATAATGAGTTTACACCCAAATAGGTTAAAATGAAAGTACATAAGATTACTTTAAAAACAAAATCTATAATATTCAATTGAACACACATTCATAACTATAATATTTAATATTTAATCCAATATGTAAAACATATAAAAGTAATAATTTAGTAGAGGAGTTATCGATATAGATTTTTTAAAGAGACTCCTTACTTCTTGGAAACTCCCTTATTTCTTGGAAATTAAATTGCTCTTTATTAATACTGATAAAAAACATGATCTATTATGGTTAAATGATTAAAAAAGTAAAAATCCATAACTTAAATATTTTTGATTGGTTTCTATATAAAAGCAGCTAAAAACAAATTTTACAAATGCAAAAATAAAATTCTTACGATTCTCTTTACGATTTTCTTTTGCAATGTAGTTTAAATAATAGTAGATATTATTGATAATATTACATCGTTTCATATATTTGTAATTTCTTAAATCTTTTATTTATATATTTCTCTTTTTTATTTCCCGACATATTTATCTGTAAAATAGATCATAAACTAATTTAATCTTTAGTGTGGAATTATAATGTCAAATAATTTTATTGGAGTTGAAGGCAAGTATTTAAGAAAAAAATCTTTCTTATAAAATTCACGTTTATGTCTTGCGTAAAACACATGAATCAACTCAAATATACATATAAATCCTAAAAAATGTTTTCTATCAAAGTGCAAAATTTTCATAAAAATTCTCGAATACATTCAATTGTAAACAGATGACTTCTATAAATGAATTAAAGAATAGAAATATATTGCATTATTGCCTATCGTGCTAGTTTTAGGGCTTAGCTTAGTTTTGTCAGACGCTTAATTTTTGCTTATTTTACGAAAAAGTTAATTACAAACAATATTATAAAAATTGTTATATCTGATAAAAAATACTTTCTAATTTGTATTTATGTTTCTAAAGTTTTATTTTTAGCTTTTATATTTAAGAAATATTGTTTAAAAATAAAGTAATATGATGGTAGCGATTTTCTCTATTTTGTAAAGATTTCTTGCAATATCTGTTACTTAAACTTGATAAAATCGTGCGTTGTAAATATATATATGTAATATATTGCAAACAGAACTCAAAACGTACATTTGATCCAATAAAATTAATAACGTATAAGATAAAATAATACAAAGTTTACAAAATTTACACTTCAAATATCTTTTATGATATAGTATTTAAATATTTTATGTACATATGAAACAAATAGATATGATGATATAATTTTAAATTTGAAGCATCATGCAGCATATTTGTAAAATTTAATTTATTCATCAATCAAACGTATGTTTTTTAAATCTCGAAGTCGAGAATATGATTGACTAGATCAATTGCGCTTCATTGTAAATGATAATATCAATGTGTTGAAAATACGTAATCATTTTACATAGTACAGATTTGCTCGTGTTGAAACATATAAATTTATCTTCAAGGTTGAACAATGCACAAAGAAGCTGTAATTCGCATTTATAAATTCGTAGACTGCATTTGAGTATGTACGTCATGCGGAAGCAAGCACGTACGCAAACTATCTCCCGAAATAACTTACTAGAGAGATAGAGAGAGGCGCGGAGTTTTCTTTCAGGGTACCTGCTCGCCTCGTGCTTCAGTATTATGCCATAATGTAACGCGACAGATAATAATGTAACGATATGAGTTTCGTCGTCCGACATCTCCGTAAAATTTATACAGTCGTCACGCTCCACTTGCTATATCGCATATCCAATTTGGTCCATCGTCGCTCGCTCTTATTTTCTTTTGAATACTCCGCGTTTTATACAGATTAATTATCGTGCAACACGGAATTTAAAGTGTTAAAATTTAATTGTCCTTTTGATGTAACAATGCATTCAAATTGTTGCATATGTGCAGATCGCGCATAACACATTAATTCCATCAGCATTAATCCATCCTTTCCGCGTCTATAAATTGGACTTTGATATTGGATTATGCGAGACAAGCCTTGAATCAAAACGAGATAAATGTTAATTGTTAAAGATAATAGTGAAATGATTATAATACAACAATGAAATCATAATAACTAATTATTGCTTACATGTATTAACTCGTAATATAAATTTAATATTTGCCATAATATTATATATAGCCATTGCGAATTGTGTATTTCCAGATAAATCAAATGTGTTGGCGCCTTTATGGTCCAGCCGTCATATTGAACATTCGACAGTTTTGGATAAACTTTCTTCTTGTTTTTGTAATTATTCAGCAGAATCATCAGCTATTCAAAAAGAGTAAGGCAGGAGTATCTCACGTTAATATGCAAATTAGCGAAATGTATAAAAAAAGAAAAGGTAATTTAGAATGGAGAAAATTTCTTTTGTTTGCGTTCAGCATAAATTTGAATTTTTTATCGGCGAAAAATCAACTCTCTATTTCGGTACTTGGTGAGGGAATTCCGTGTGACGTGATAACTTACGTAAATTCACATTTCATTGCATTCGCATTACAGCATTTGTGTAATATCTATATTTGAGTTTCACGTATCACACACACACACACACA
>Ga0157363_1002878_pt1 | contig 15351 bp, 8 predicted proteins | sample AttsexASBM1_FD_111477 | JGI IMG/M metagenome (GOLD analysis project Ga0157363, IMG submission 111477) | Fungus gardens microbial communities from leaf cutter ant in Ribeirão Preto, State of São Paulo, Brazil - Atta sexdens ASBM1 | ecosystem: Host-associated > Fungi > Mycelium > Unclassified ...
CGTGGATAGCCTCAAAAGATAACCAGTTTTTTCGACGCGGGATTCGTACGCTACCCGAAAGATGGGAGAAAGTAGTGGCCAGCGATGGACAATACTTTGAATCATAAATGTATAACCAGTTTTACAATAAAGCCTCGAATTTCGGAAAAAAAACGGCGGAAGCAAAGTTGTACACCTAATAGATTAATTTTAATCTCGATTTAACTTAATCTTCATCTTTTTCTAGTTCTAAAAATTAAAAAAGGATGAAGAACAAGTTGAATTGAGATTGAAATTATTTGCATTGACGGAAACGGTCATAAGATGAATATCCTGAAGTTTTGTAGTTCATAGGATGTGTGTGTAAAATAACATGAGGCGCTCACATGCCTGTAATAAATTTTTTCGTTCATCATCGCGACGATTATCGGCATCAGCCGGAAGTGCGCAATGTACGCAAGAAATTGCTTCCGAGCGTGAGAATTCACGCGTGATAAGCGTACCTGGTGTTGCAGACCGCAATTCTAACAACGGGATAATTAAGAAACGACGACGACGATCCTAAGGCCTAACGGTGATCCTCATCAACTCGCTATGAAGACCCGATTAAGATAATTGACAATCGATTTAGGTCCGGCATGCGAATCGAAAAAAATCTTCGTACGATCGCGACAATTTTGACTTTATAATTTTTCGTTATTTCTGAATCGACACGTAATTTTCGCGGATATAAAAAAATATATTATTGATATTTTTAGAATAACGCACCCTATCAGTCGTGCGAAATGCAAAATGGCGTTTACAACAAAAAGCTTTGCAACTATTGTAAAATTTTGTGAAAAAAACATAATAGGTCTTATCCTTGCGTTATTGGAACTTCCAGTCACGGATATTCAGATCGCGTACATGGTGTTTAGATTGGACACGCGCTGAAAATGATCCGCCGTGTTTATCGGCAGCACTTGCCGCACTCTCGGGTGTACACGCATACAAGTTTGTTGTTAACGAGCTTATCTCATGCCTCAGGAAGTTGCACACTTACCGCCCGCGTCTGCGTGCATATTTCTACGCGCACGGCACTAATCGCCGAAGGCGATCGCAAGGCCAGCACGATTAGGTGTGCCTGTTTTAGCTATGCTTTCTTGCGCTCGTCGTGTTTCAAGCAAAATGAATGGGACGAGTTTGAATTCTCCGGAGAAATAGAGAGAGAGAGAGAGAGAGAGAGAGAGAGAGAGAGAGAGAGAGAGAGAAAACATTTATTACTTTAAGATAAGCCCTTTAGGTCCAATTGCACCAACGTTACTTTGATTTGAAGTGAGGCTTAAAACTCTTTCTGTTTCTGTTTCTTTTTGGCTTTAAAATGAGAGAGATAGAATTTTAAGTCTCGCTTGAAGTCATAGGCTGTGGTCAAAGTCTCGCTACAAATACTTTGAAGCATTTGATGGACCGATTAGAAGAAAGAATTTTATAAATTGTAATTAAAAAACGCTTCAAAGCGTTTGCAGCATCGCATGCCACATTGACCGTGATCAAAATGACATTGATGCAATTAGGCCTTAAAAACATAAGTGAATATGATTTTCGATAGAAAAAGCGCAAGTAATAAGAAGAAAAAAAGAAAAATTAAAAACAATACAAAGTAAAAAGAAATCTAACTTAAAAAAAGTTCGTAATAATAAAATAAATGAAATAAAGAAAGCGATAACATAAGGAATGAGCAAAAACGAAGAAGAAGGAAAGTGAGGACGAAACGAGGGATCGAACGCAGAGAAACGTTGTAACTAAAACGATTCCACGAACGCCGTTAATCACCGCAGTTGCTCGAAATCGAGATTATTTCCGCACTCCTGCAAGACTCATGCAATCTCGTTGTTTCACGACGCACTTAGAATTATGACGCTGCCGGTTCGGCAAGTAAAATAAATCAATGATGGGTTCAGAAATATCTTTAGAAGAACGAGCAAAAAAAAGGATGAAAGACAGATTATGTTTATCAAGCCGTTCGAACTAGAGAATGAATTTATCATTAATTCTAATCGTGTAAAATAATGATACTTTTCACAATAAATTCTTCGCAAGATTTTAAGATGCTTATCAGCATTGATATCATTAAATTGCTTATTAATTTAATTCGTGATACCTCAGTTTAATGTAATTCGTTTACCACCCCAGTTTTAGTTTAAGATTCGTTTCAAGACCAAAGATGTAAATTAACGCGTACAGAAGAACTGAACAAGAAAAATAACGAATTTTGTTAGATTTTATTTTACTGATATAAATTGAAAAAGGGAGAAGAGTGGTTTCTCGCAGCAAATTAGATACTTCTTGATTACTCTCCCTGTTAAATTCCTATGATTACGAAAGGATGTGTTAATACGAAACTCCTAGCCACTAAGGTGAATTTGTTTATCATTTTTGACGAGCATCGCTGCCGGATAGTATTAACATTCTCTAACGTTGCCGGGAGCACGCATGCACGCACGCACGCACGCACGCACGCACGCACGCACGCACGCACGCACGCACGCACGCAGGCGGCTTCATTTATGCGTGCACACGCATGAACGCCCAGCCAATTTATATTTATGATGTATCGGACCTCGATGACACAGCGACTGGCTATGCTGGACTCGAACCAGCGTGGAGAGAAGGCTAGGAAGGACAAGATAGAAGCAATAGACAGAAGAACGACCGATAGGAGTGGGAGGGAAAGGAAACAGAAAGAGAGAAAGAGAGAAAGAGAGAGAGAGAGAGAGAGAGAGAGAGAGAGAGAGAGAGAAACACACACGGAATGTAAAACGTTCAACTGCTTGTTCCTCTGTGGGTTACTACCACTTCCGTTCGACTTGATTGCGAAAGAGCGAAAAATTCACGACGGACAATACAAGCTCGATATGCTAAAAGGGTCGAGATTACACGAAACCGTATCTTCCATAAATTAAAACTCTGTTTTAAATGTTCTGTTTGTAAATTAGAATTCTTAGAAATCAGAAATGAGAAACGCTCTAGCGGAGAATAAAAAGAAAGCCAATCGTAAAATCGTTATCTTAAAGTTGATCCTCTTCGTACTTTCCTCGGCTTCCCCATCTTCTCGTTTGGACGAGATATTCATGAAATTTATATATTCTCTTTACCTCCTCTTTATTCCTATCAGGAAACGTATTAAATGTTGACGATCGTAAAAGTAGCTGATTCGATTGGCGGTCATTACTCTTCTCTACAGCTCATTCTTCTGCCAGCTCGCCACGTGTTCAGTCGGCTTGCGCATTTGCGTGAAAACGAAACACGCGGCGCATTTTAATGATCTTTCGCGGACGTCGACTTAAATAATGCGCGCCCATGCGTGACGCTACGTCTTGAGGAAGGATTCTTGAAGGAGAGAAGAGCGGATTTCCCGATAAAGTGGGCGTGACACTCGTGAGAATCCACTTTACGATTTCGATTCACAATCACTATCGCTTTAACATGCAGAAGATGAAAATACATTAGTACATTAGTACAGTCGCATTATTCATAAAATTTCTTGTTCATCCCACTCACAATTTTATATCATTATAGTTTTTTTTAAGAAGAATTAAAGCTATTTGGATTAGAATAAGAAGACCGTTCAATGGAATGCAAACACTCTGAATTTTTTGTTTTCAGTGAAAATCTCATTCTAAAAAACGTGAAATTTCATTCCTTTGAAGTGAAGTGACTAAAAATTATCACACTTTTTCAAAAAGTGAAAAGTGATTGTATTTTTACTTTCTTGAAATGAGATTTTATTGCAAGAAACTTTGAGTGATGATATTACTATTTAAGTTTTAAGATATTACTATTTAAGTTATTTTTTTATGAGTTTCATTTTTTAATTTGATGCGGTTTCTTTATTCGAGGTATAAAAATTCATATCATTTATTTTTTTAATGAAAAATAATATCATTTGAATTTTATTTTTCTAATTTGGTACAATCGTTTTTGTTCAAGATACAAAGAAGAAGTAGCATTTAGGTTTTATTTTGTAATGAAAAAAAATATATATAAGAAACGACATTCGTCGCTCGGAGAAGAATGTGAAAGATTTCATGCATTACAGAATCTGAATCAATTGGTGCTTTCAACAGTCGTTCGTCGTATCACTCGATAGAGTGATTGTAAGCAGAATGCAATCCTTTGAAGATTTTTACTAACAATAATTATTATTGTATATACAAATATTATGTACATTTTTCTGAAATCTCTCTTTTCCTTTATTCTTATCAAGTACTCTCGTATCTTTCCGATTAATTTTTTCGATTCGTTCATTTCATGTCTTGTATGTACAACCACTGCTCTGACCCACTTGAGAGCCGAAAAGAAAAGACCCGGTCTCCGTAGCAAACGGGGAACACCCTTTTGTTCCATCAGTCGATCTCTAGACGCAAGTCGCTTGCATTCCTTTCTCAAAGAAAAAGAAGAGCAAGCAGTCCCCTTCCGCGTTGGAAAAAAAAAGGAATAAGGTGAATTTACAAGCGGCTGGTAACAAGCGATCGACCGGCTGCACCGAGTTGCATCGGCAACATCTGGAAATACTATTTGATCTCGGACGATCTCTCCTTTTTACGCTTTACTGTGCCCGATGCAAAAACTACTCAATGGAGAATCGCGGAAATTTTTAAACTTGGAAAAAAATGTAAAATTAATTTAAATTTCCTTTCTCTCTTTCTCGTGTCATTAAAATAAAATAAAATAAAATATTTCATCATAACTATTATGATTCTGAAGTCGCGATTTATTTCGAATGATGTATTTTAGTGTTAACTATAAAAAACCGTGAAATTTCTACGTAAATGGTTGCAACGAATATCCTCAACAGACTATAATTCATTGACAATGAGCAACGGGAGGGAAAATTAAATTCCATCACAATTTGGTCTACGAATTAAATTTCATCTATATATATATATATATATCTTATTTTACATCATTCATCAAATATTTTTTTTAAACAAAACATAAAAGTGAATAGGCAAGCGCCGTTCCAAAGAATTACAGAACAAGAAGATCAACCAGCCAGAGTAATGGAAACTTGCCGGTTGGTCCATGAAGTATAACTACCAACGACAAAGCGGTTTAATTGACGTCGCAATTTGTACCAATTTAGCGCCGCCCGAAATTAATATTAACGATCGCGCGCGGACAGCAAGCCATGTCTCCGAGTGCAGAGGAACGAAACGGATCGAGAGGAAATTCGAAACCACCCCGGGGTGCATAATTCATAATACCGGTGATTACGGCGCGCCCTGACATAGTGATGTAAACACTCGTAAATCGATGCAATCGGTGAGAGACTCGTGGAACGCGAACGAGCGAACGATGATTCTGCATGACGAGAATCTTTACTCCTCGTAATGATAATCCCTTAATCCCTTCCGCAACGGATTGGCGCAGCCGTAAATTTTTGTTTTGCTCCGATCTCGCCGAGTAACTCGAGGTCTCGAACAAAATAATTATTATTCTCGTCGAAAGTCCCCTGGGGGAATTCATGGAGAACGCTGCTTAAAAATTGAAAATTATTATGTTCTTTACAATATTTTTTAAATAATATATAATATTAAGAAACTACAATTATAGAATAATTATAGAATAATTAACAGTAATTTGAACAATGCGGCTTATTTCGTCTCATTGAAATTCTTCTGTCGAGAATTTTGTGAAGAATTTTGTTTTTTGAAAATTAAAAATTCTTTATAAAATTCCTTAGAAGATTTCATAATATTATACAATCTAAGAATCCGCAATTATAGAATAATACAAGTGACAATAATTAGAACAATGCGGCTTATTTTTCGTCTCGTCAAAGTTCCTTCGTCAGGAATTTCACGGAGAACGCTGCTTGAAAATTAAAAATTATAATCGGCACGCAATTATCATTTCTGAAATTAATTCATATGAATATATATAATAGTTCAACATTCTTAACATTCAGATCGTAGTGACGCTTCATATTTAAAGTAATGTATTTAACATAAACGGTCTTGTTTTCAATCTTATATTGTTTAAAAATTATAATATTCCTTAACAGTAATATATTACTATTACATAATTAAGAAACTGCAATAATAAAATAATAAAAGCGACAGCGATTGGAATAACTGGCTTACTTTTCGCCGCCCGTCTTCCGTGTTTGACCCAGCACGATTTCTGGACAAGATCGGCGTCTCATCGACAAGTAATTGACAATTTCGTGATTTAGCGTATCGAACACCGGAAGTTATTGTTTCGGTGGAACACGCGCGATTCTTCGATCGTGTTTAATCGCGGACTCGAAACGCGCACATAATCCACCTCGCGTGCAGCTCACTGGACGCGCAGGCCACGACTGAAGAAGTAAGAACGGCGTTCGCCGAAGCGACGGTATAACGAGACGCGAACTTGTCAGCTGCCGCATATATAAGCGGAGGCAGAATCGGACATGATAAATATCGTTTCGAGATAGACGAATCAAAACGGAACGAGACAATGAATATTCTCATTGTGATAACGAAAATTTTTGAAGGCGCGTCCGGGATAAAAAATGCAGCAGAATTAGGCAAACGTGTAATTTACATGTATTTTAAATAACTTCGCAACTCAACGTTCGAATTGTACATAATATAATGTGCAATTCTAATTCGACAGTGACCTAATTATTTAGATGAATGCTCATTATTGTTTAACGTGCAATTATGTTAAAAAATTGAAAGAGTGAGTCAAACTCTTCATTGATGTTTCAACAAGTTGGAGGAGTTTTCGAATGTATAATCTGCGGTAGTTGTGAAACTAGCACGACGTATGTATGATATAAAAGGATTTCCCTCAAAGATTAAATATATCTGTTTTAATATATCTGTTTAAAAAAAAATGGGTTATGGCGTCAAATTGTTCTTTATCAATAGGGCTGAATAATTTTGTTCCAACAAGAATCAAACAAAAAATATAAGAATTGTTTTGTACTTCAAATATTTCTTTCTTTACCTCTATCATTGTAAATATTAAAAAAAAGATAAATGTAAAAATATAATTAAATAATAGTAAATATAAAATTTTCGTAAGAATAAATAAGTTCAAAAATTTGTATTTTTTGGAGAAGCTCTTTGAAATACTTATCAAAATTAAAATTTTTTTTTTATATTTTATGTGCCAGAGAAAACTTTACCATGAATTTTTGAATGAATTTCAAAAATGAGAAGACTTTTTGTTTTTTGAAAATTTAACTTTTGAATTTGTTTTTATAAAAAAAAACTCTTTAGTGGTATTTTCTCTCTACTTCCCTATAAAGATTTATGATTCTAATTTTATTTTGTTGGTCAAGCATCGCGCGACATCGATTTAATACAGCTTACCGTTTGTTCGATCATAGCACGAGATGTGTCATCGATTGAACCCAAGAGTTTCACGGCCACCATTTGTGGCGCCGTTAAAGCCCCCGACACAAATCATTTTGGTAATCGTTCGCAGCGTCCATATATATAATTACAGACTTTAATCCCACAAAGCCCGACAGAGCCAGTCTTTATCGCATGACTCGATCTTCGCCTCCTATTACGCAACTACGCATCAAAGTTCGTTCAATACTTTTCCCGAAGGCTTTTCTTCCTCTCTCTCCCTTTTTCCCCTCTTTTACGCGTGGCTTCATAGGGGTTGATCACCCCTATATTTCCCAAGCATTAGATTACATGTCATGTGCACGATAAGGGGCGTCCTGCGAATATAACATACGTAAAAGCTCGACGTGTTTCGATTATAAAACGAAATATTAAAAATAAAGAATTTCTATTTGGAAAAAATCTATAATAATAGTAACTTAACAATTGGAATAAAAAAAATTTTTTTTAATATTTAAAAGTAAATGCACCAAGTGTATTGAAAAGGGAGAAGGACTTATTATATAATTATTGTGTGTGTGTGTGTGTAAGAAATAAATAAATGTGAAATTTTTTTTAAATCCCCTTATATATGTATAAGCAAATTTTTGTAAATCGATATTTTTTAATTTCATAATTTGAATTCTCGAATTCGTCATATATATATATATATATATATATATATATATATAAAATTTTGAATGGTGTTCAGCAGTAAAATGTTTATTTTACAACAGTAAATTGGAAATTTCCTTCGTTGAAATAGGATTATTTTTTTAGATTTTAAGTTTAAAAGTATAATCCAATCAACACAAAGCGTTTATTAAATGCTGACTTCTGTTGAAAGCGATCATTATATATAGAACGCTTTTTCATGCGTTTTTTGTCATTTTGTTTTTTTTCTATCACAATAGAAATCGCAGAACAAATAATATTAAGAGGTTAAACATGCCAAACAGGAAAAGCAAGCACGCTGCGTCAATAAATGACGCAAATGAAGAATCCTCAATAAACAGTTAGTATTTTTGTTAGAAAAGTTATAAGGAGTTAAAAGAAGAATACGTTTGTAGAATTACAATAAATAATACATAAAATTTTTTATTAATATTATTTGCTATAACAGATTATTCGAGAAGGAATTCTCAAGAAGAAAATTTTATTACGGAGTTTTTGACACATTGCGAGGAATACGAAAACATAGAATTGTTACCTAGTTTTGTAGTAAATCTCCATAAATATTACCGTATCAGAAACCTGCGTATAATTAATGTTTATTATAGAAATTGTTCTTTTATAGGTCAGAGATGGCACAGAGAAATACGCGAAGATTGAATCAGAAAAGTAATAACGAATTTGACAAACTAAAGAATAACTAATTTGACACATTAAAGCCATCGTATACAAATCAATGTAAAAACATTTAATATAAATATATAAATGAGTTAAATTGTGAAATCCTCAATATACATTTTTGTGCTATTTGATAAAAATATGTCCTATTGAAAAAAATCATATCAAAGTTATATAATTATATCATGTAATTAAAACAAGTAAATCACATAACAGATTGTTCCAAATTAATACATGATTTTTTTAAATGACATAGTTTAAAAAATCACATATTAGAAATAATTTCATGTATCATACGATTTTATAATTATCAAATTTTTAATAATTATATGATAGAAATAGAAGAAGTAGAAGAAAAAACATATCATCATGTGATTTCAAATTACATGATTTTAAAAAATTAAATCACGTACTGATTTAAAACAATTTATTACATAATTTACATAGTTTAATTGCATGATTTCGTTATATAACTTTGTGATGTGATTTTTTTCAGAGTGCATTTTATCATTCAAGATATTTTCATTTCATTTTTACACTCAGACTAGATTAATGTGCTATGGCTTTAATATACATCAACATTATAGCATTAAAGCATCTAATCAAATTTGTTATGAGTATTCCGACTATTCCTCAAATCGGATTTTGAAATTCACATTTATTTTAATCAGAATCAAAATGGACAAGAATATTCCTATTTTTTACATTTCTTTCGAACATCCTGAAAAGAAGGAGACTGTGAGGAAACTAGAATGTAAAGATAAGTCGTGAACACACATTACACTAATGCTTACTAATTATTAAATTTTCAATTAATTGTGATGTTTGTGACATTGGCCTTTATGTGCTTTGTAACGTTTTTCATGTTGCACGACAGGAAGTGTCGATTTGCATCCTCGATGCACTGACCACTACGCTGCAGAAATATAACACTATCACGGTGCTTAAGTAAGACAAAATTTGAATATCGACCACGTAATTTGACATTGTGACAACTGATGATTGTATTCTAGATTACCCAGTTGTCGGATAAATGCCTATGGTATCCTGCAGATAACACACATGTTGACGGAATTTGAATGTTTGAACGATTTGAATCTAGATGACAATCCGAATCCGCAGGAAAATTATTACCTGCTTTGCGCACCGACAAGAAAGTGCATCGCGAATTACAATATAATCCCATCCAATATAATTCTCGCTTCATTTATAAATTATATGAAAAAATACATGTTCCAGTTTACACTATCTATCACTGAGAATGTGTAAATTATCCGATAACGGTATACAAAAGATCACAAATGAGTTGAAGTATCAGGACCCACCAAATGATCCAAAATTGATCGCTCTCAATGTGGCGGATAACGATATTACAAACACTGGTGCCAAATATATCGCTGAGATGCTTCGAACTAATCGGTTATGTAGTTTTCAAATATTTCTCAGATTTCGAATTCGATGGACATTAATCTGTCTCTGCGCAAAAGTAGTTTTATAATAAAGTAACGTTCGCTAACATGTTCGTAGATCTTTGCAGAGCGTGGTGTTAACCGGAAATAAGATAGACGATGACGGTGTTTCACTGATAATTCAGGAACTTACCATGTATATCTTTGACAGTAGCGATTAAATTAGACAAATTTCTTAATTTAGGCCGCTATCTTTAATAACATGACGCGATAGGTTCACTTTGACTCATGAAGAAATCGTCGATCTTAGACGTCGCAAATTTAGTGAGCTGGAAAGCAAGGTTGATAGATCATCTCGCCATTACTTTGTTTGTTAATAAATTAATGATTATTTTTATTACAGTTGGGCAGTCGAGATATTCAAAAAGAGGAAGAAAATGGAATATGGTTATACCGAAATCTGCATCAAAATCCTAAAAGTATGTTTAGCGCTTTCCTGCAATTTATTTTAAAATTCGTTTCATAATAGTTTTAAAATGCAGCGAGTCAAGATAGTTCATCAAAGACGAGAATCCCATCTAATTCTATGTCGAACAGCTCTATTCAAGTATTTAATCAAATTTTTATTATTGTTCTTTAATATACTATTAATGTTCCATAATATATTATTAAGAGATGTAAAATATAATAAAATATATTTGTTTCTCGGAAAAGCTTTTGGACGACGAATATATTGGTCATCCATTTACAGTAGAAACAATAGCAATAAACAACTGTATAATAGCTAGTGGAAATTTGAATTTGCAACACTTGAGCCTAAGTTGTAAGTTGCTTTTATATAATATTATACATGTACATGTCGGCTGATTTTTTGGACACGAACAACTTATTATTACAAATCACGTATCTGTATCTAGTTAATCGCCTGACGAATAAGACGTTGAAGAACTTCATGTTATGTCTGTATTATCAGGCTTATATGCTATTAGGTAATTCCAGAAAAGGATTGATATATGTATTTTTGGAGGTAATCTTTTTTTAAATCATATGAGAAACAGACTTTCAAAATGCATTTTGTCCAAAATTTTATTTTTTGGGGTAGAGATAGCAGTGTTCAGTGTTGAAAGACTCATATTATAAGTTTAAGCTACTCTGAGATGTTGAAAAAGAATTTTTTCATCGTTAATTTATTGCTGAAAAAACATACAACATTTCAAAGTGCCTTATGTTTTTTAATTAGAGACAAACAAAATGCATTTATTTAATATTTTTAGCAATTGTTTAGCAATTTTGTTTAATATTTCACATCCTACTGATTGGCATATTGTTATTTTCTGTAAAGTACGTAATGTTTTTGTGTGCAGAATTTCGTTTTTTTTCATTTCCTGAAAATTAAAAATTTTGAACAAAACGCTTTTTGAAAGTCTGCTCCTCATATGCAGTCTCCATATATTCAAGATATTTTTACTTTACAATTTTCTTGTCCTTATATAGGGTAATGACATCGAGAAGAATAAAGACTGGACAATGTTTCAAGACCTTTTGTGCCGCAGACGACAAAAAGATCAAACGATAGAAGATATGTTCAAGGAGGAAGAGCTCTTTGAAGAGTTCAAGAGAGAAAAATCCGTCATATTGACTTCAAGTTCCGAAATCTTACGGAAGAAAATCAGTATTATGGTTAATATATAATTATATAGCTATATAATTATAATTTCTTTTAATCGATTATTCTCTTCGATCTTTTTCTAATATTTTTCTATTTAAAATATTTTTAATCAAGATTTCAAAAATCAGTGCTAATTTATTTTTTTAATTAGTCATTTAATTCTATACAAAGATTATTTTACTTTTTTTAAGCGAAGATGTGCAAATTATGTGAGTTAACATCACATTGTTATAGTAAAGTATTTGTTTATTTATTATAATTATATATTTATTTAAAAGAGATCAGTAAAAAAAGGAGATTAAAAGAAAGAGTTGCATTGTAAATACTATATAAAGAATGATTGTCTGTAATTTCATTCAATCAGCCAGTGCTTGCATTGCATAACTTCTTCCAATAAAATTATCATTTTAGGAATTCTTTTTTTTTTACAGGAATTCCAGACACTTCAATTTGAGTCATGATTCTTCAACTGAGCTCATCACACATACGGGGTGGTATGATCAGTGATGCAATTATTCGGAGATCTTATTGGATGAAAATCTTATCTTATCTCACAATGTTCAGTACATGATACCCTCTGTATCAAGGGTATCCGAGCATAAACTCCGTACCACAATGAAACTACATTGTCACTTTCGGTCGTTGCACTTCGCGAAAATGTTGCTGCACATCGCTACCGTTGCAGTACTCGTTAATATTGCTATTATAGAGCTGGATTCCTTTTACTCCCTTTCGTCGAAGAAGAATTTGGATTTCTTACCAGACGAGGTAACGAGTCGTATCAACGTTATAATAAGAAGTACAATGTAATATTGTAAAATCCATATCGCGCATTTATGTTGTATTTTACGCATAATTTTAGAAATGAACATTTTTCTGTCAAATTATTAAAATTGCAATTCGTTCCGTGATCGCTACTTTCGTGTGTGTTCAATATTCGTGTGTAAGAGTGATAATAAAAGTAAATTAAAGTGAAATATAAAATCGTAGAATTAAATAGTTTATATATCGCAGCACAGCTGAATTAAAAAAAGGGTTTTTTTATTAAATAATGTGCAATAAAAGAATGATTTGATAAAATCAAAATAAAGCTCTATTCATGCCTTTTATTTGACTTTACATTAGGGAATTAAATAATGTTTTGTATGGCGGAGATAATTCTAAATTTAAACAATGGCGCCAATCGATAACACTGACATCTAGCGTCGATATTATATCTGTCGCGTCAGCTTAAGCTGCATTTACAATGAAATTTGAAGATGAATAATTTTAAGATGAATAATTTTAAGATGATAAAACTTTAAACCTTAAGCCGTAAAAAAATTGACTTATCATAATCGCTTTATTTTCTTCATATTCTATGATTGGTCAATTTCTTTAAAAAATTTCATTATAAACGCCGCTTTATGCTGCATAATTATCACATGTTATATAATCAGTATAAGAAATACTCCACAAAAAAATGCGCAATATGCGTGGTCGCAGATTTGGGTCACTTTTGTTTCTGATTAGATTCAATGAAATAGAATGCGAATATATGCTTTACAGCTTATCTTTGAAAAATAAATATTCTTTTATTCGGTCCTGACATTACGATGATGTATAATCACGTGATCTCCACGCGGAGATTAAAGATGCCGACGCAACTAGTGCAAAGTGTTCCGACTAATTATACCGATTATACTGTGTTTGTTAATGTTAAGTTCATCGTTTTCTTATGATCGAAGCCATGACTCGCAAATCTCAAACGTTCTCCAAGCGATTCGAAGAATACTTTTTGAAAAATAGTCTTTCGTAATCTTCTTTCATCTTGACATTCCAAGGTTACTGTAAAACATACGAAGTAATAATTCGGTCTTGGTGTAACTCTTATCGATAAAACTTATCTCTAAATTGAGTCGCGTGACCATAATCACCGCGAAATCGACTCGAATCGACAATCTCCCGGCGCATCCGGGTGTTAGCCACCGGAAGTCACATGTAATCTAGTTATCCGCGATTTTCGAAAATGTATGAAAACTTGTTCAAGAGTCCGCTGCACCGCGTATTCGTGTACGGCACGTTGAAACGAAACGAGCCGAATCACGGCCTCATGAAGGACACTGCGAATGGCTACGCCAAGTTCCTAGGCCTCGGCAAAACAACAGTCCAATATCCTTTGGTGATCGCCACGAAGTATAACATCCCGCTTCTGCTGAAAAAACCCAATACTGGCAACGTGAGTTGAGAAAGAACTTAGTAGCAATTCATTGACGCAATATTAATCCAATATACTCTCAATGTATGCTAATGTTTACAATGTATTATCAATGAATTTTACAATGTATTGTCAATGAATTCTACTGGGAAAGTCCTTGAATTGAATTGATTTAAATCTTTCATTATCGTCCACTTCATATATATTCTTTTACTGCTTGCGATTTTAATTTAAAAAATTTCTTATTCGTCCCAGTCAGAAATGATAATGGAATCGAATCAACGTCGATTAATAAGATAGAAATAATGCTCTGTAATATCAATCGTAAATAGAACATTTCTTTTAAACAGTACGTGTTCGGAGAAATATATGATGTAGATTCCAACATGTTGAAGAGATTGGACGAATTGGAGGAACACCCACAGTTTTACGAGCGAACGGAAGAAACAGTTTTGTTGGCGTCGGAGGCTGCGTTTAAGTCTGAAAAAACTTTTGAGGAGGTAATGAACTTATCAACTTATGCACGTAAGTTCCTAACGAAAATAAAAATCAGAACGTAAATCGAATATAAGGGAAGATAATGACTCAAAGCTAAAAGAAACTTTTAAGAAACGAAATTTGAGACAACGAAACATAAAAGAAACATAAACGCATCTTTTACGTTTTATTGTCTCAATTTTCACTTTTTAAAAGTGAACTTTATTTGGGCTTCTGTCACTCTTCTTTTTATATTCAGCTTACACTCGAATTTTTATTTTTGCAAAATACATGCAGCAGGCATCTATACTTTTTTTTTGACGAACGCATTCCTTTCAGGTCAGCGAGTCGACGAAAGCCTGGATATATTTTTTGCCAAACTTCAAGTCCTCTTTACTAGATGGTATCATGTACAAATCTTACTCTAACAACGGAAGTCATGGGTTGAAGTATTGCGAGAAGTATGTTCGCGATCCGTCCTACGATCACAGAAAAGAGGTGCTATAAATCATTGCCGGCACTTTTATCTCTTTGCAGCTACGAGAAGGCGGCGAGCCTCGATGACGTTCTTTGAATGTTCAATTGGATGCGCAGTCATGACGAGCACATTCTCATAATAGATACCGTTAATCCTTGTAAATTCGGGGAAAGTGACGGCAGAAAACAATGAGTAACTTATAAGACTGTTTTGTATAATTCTACATACAGTTTTAATATAAAGTTTTAAAGCTTTATGTCTTTAAAAGGGAGCAACTCCATCTCTTCCAGATAATTAGATAAAAATAATTTATATATATATATATATATATATATATATATATATATATATATATATATATATATATATATATATATATATTTTTATATTTGTTATATATTTGTATTATTTTTATATTATTTTTA
>Ga0157363_1002879_pt1 | contig 15350 bp, 19 predicted proteins | sample AttsexASBM1_FD_111477 | JGI IMG/M metagenome (GOLD analysis project Ga0157363, IMG submission 111477) | Fungus gardens microbial communities from leaf cutter ant in Ribeirão Preto, State of São Paulo, Brazil - Atta sexdens ASBM1 | ecosystem: Host-associated > Fungi > Mycelium > Unclassified ...
ACGCCCACCAGATAATCGGGCTGCGTCAGCAGCGTAACCCATGCAAACATGGTTCTCTCCCTGTGAAAGTCAGTCAAAAAGCGCGGTCAGATAATCGTTGCTGAAGCGGCGCTGCGGATCCAGCTCGCGGCGCAGCGTGCGGAAGTCGTCCCAGTGCGGATAAACATCGCGCCAGGCGTAGCGTCCGGCGTCGTAATATTTACCCCAGTGCGGGCGTCCGCCTTCTTCCGCCAGCAGCTTCTCTACCTCGGTAAGAAAGTGCAGGCCATCCTGCGACAGCGAACCGTCGTCGGCGTAATAGACCACAAAGCCGAAGAAGCAGGTCGGCTCGCCGTAGGCCGGGCTGAGCCAGGCTTCCGACGCGCCGGTGCAGCGCAGGATAATCGGATAGTGCATATGCGGTCGCTCTGCCGCGTACCAGCGTTTGATTTTGCTGATAACGGCCGGGGTACGCGAAAGGGGCACGCCGATTTCGACATTAATCTGCGGTACCGCGATACCACGGCAGAACAGCTGATAGATGTCGCCGGTAACGTCGGTAAAGTCGCGAAAGCGCGTCACGGTGCGGAACTGTTTCCCGCCTTTGCCGTGGATCTGCGTGTCGCGGTGCATCTGCTCCAGCGTCTGGTCGATAGTGCTGTTCAGGCTGTCGTCGCCCTGGTCAGCATGCTTCACTACCTCGCGGTCGTTCGCCTGCCACTCGGCGGTTTCCTGCGCGCTCGCTTCGTTCGCGTTCCAGACGTGCATCAGGTTATCGTCGACGAACCACCAGGCCTTGCTCAGCGCATACTCGCTGTTCCAGCGCAGCAGATCCTGTTCAAGATTGTCCGCCGACACCGCGTTTTTATGACAGGTGTAAATACGGAAGGGCTGGGTGCGCAGCGTAACGGCGGTGACAATGCCGAGCGCGCCGAGCGTCACCTGCGCGGCGGGAAAGTCCGGCTCGCCGCGCGTGAACTCGCGGATCGATCCGTCGGCCAGCACCATACGAATGCGCAGCGCTTCGTCCGCCAGCGAGCTTTGATGCAGGCCCTGGCCGTGCGTGCCGGTCGCCATCGCGCCCGCCAGCTTCTGTACCGCAATCACGCCGGGCGAGGCGGCCAGCATACGGTCCAGCGCGGTAAGCTGAATATAGAGATCGTTGAGCGTGGTGCCTGCGCCGACGGTGATGCTCTGCTCATCCTGCGCCAGCAGGCCGGAAAGAGCGCTGATATCCACCAGCAGGTCATCCTCTTCGACATTCAGCATGCGGCCCGGCGACAGGCGGCTGCCGACCACGCGCACGCGGCCATGGCTGTCACGCAGCAGCTGCTGTAACGCCGCCTCGCTGCGTGGTTGGTGTAACTGCTGGCGGCGGCCAACCCGGGCGTTTTGCGCCCAGTTCCATAGCGCGTCGTCTTCGGCGCTGAGGGTGGTGTTGCGTAGAGGATAACGTTCGGCGTCTCTGCTCACGACTGCGTTCCTGTGTTGAGATCGGTGAATGGGCGTCAGTTAAGCGTAGCCCATCACAGCGTTGTCGCTTCCCTTAACCCGTTTTACGGATGTAGCGCAGCGTCGCCGTTACCGCCAGCTGGCGATTGCGGCGCACGCTCTCCTCTTCGCTGTTATCAGGGCTGAACAGGGCGTTGAAGGTGTAGCGGTTAGAGACGTGATGCACGCAGATGCTGCTGATCAGGCGGTGCACGTCGATGGTTTCGACCTCGCGAATAAATACGCCCTGCTGCTGGCCGCGCGCCAGAATATCGTCCAGCACATCCAGGGCGCTGCGGTTCAATGCCTTGATGCGCGGCGACTGCGAGATATAGCGGCCGCGCAGCAGGTTTTCGGTGCAGACCAGCCGCATAAAGTCGGGGTGAGAGACGTGATAGTCGAAGCTGGCTTCCACCAGCTTGCTCATCGCCAGTTCCGGCTCCATCGCCGCCAGGTTCAGGCCGGTCTCATGCAGGCGGATCGCCTGATAGACCTGCTCCAGCACCTCGATATAGAGCTTCTCTTTGTTGCCGAAGTGATAAACCACCATGCGTTTGGTGGTTTGCGCGTTTTCGGCGATCTGCTCCAGACGCGCGCCCTGCATGCCGAACTCGGCGAAGGTGGTCAGGGCGCCGGCGAGAATGCGTTTCTTCAGCCCTTCAGGGTCGTTTTTTCGTTTTGGTGTGGTGTCCGACATAGCGCTCAGTAACCAGGAAAATCCAGCCAGCATGGTATCACAGCTCGGCAGAGCGGTCTGGCGACGCGAGCGGCTGCCTGTTTATATTCATTTCAGGAATAGCATTCCTGTAAAAATCATAATGCAGATATAAGCAACTGCGTATACTGCGGCTAGCTGTCGTGGCGACAGTGAACATTGACTTCCGCGATTATAACTTTCAGGAAACACCTTATGCACACTTACGCGGCACAGGCTAAAAATCAATTTTTGACTCTCACCACGGCGGCGCTGCTGCTGACGGGCGCGGCGCTGGCGCCGGTTTCAGCGGCCTGGGCCGCCGACAAAACCTCAATCAAGGTCGGCATTATGAGCGGCGAAGATGAGGATGTCTGGCGCGAAGTGGCGAAGCAGGCCGCGGCAAAAGGGCTGACGGTAAAAACTGTTGTGTTCAATGACTATAACCAGCCGAACGAGGCGCTGCAGAATGGCGAAGTTGATGCGAACGCCTTCCAGCATCAGCCCTTCCTCAACAATCAGATTAAGGTTAACCATTACGACATCGTGCGCGTCGGCGACACCGCCGTCTGGCCGATCGGCCTCTACTCGAAAAAGGTCAAATCCGCAGCTGATCTAAAAGAGGGCGCGGTCATCGGCGTGCCGAACGATCCCTCTAACGAGGCGCGCGGCCTGGTGCTGCTTGAGCAACAGGGCGTGATCACACTGCGCGCAGGCGCGGGTATCGCCGCCACCACGGCGGATATCACCGACAATCCGCGCCACGTTCAGATCAAAGAGCTGGACTCCGGCATTATTGGCCGTTCGGTGCCCGATCTCGACGCGGCGGTGGTGAATACCGACTGGGCGCTGAAAAGCGGCCTTACCAAAGCTGACCGCATTGCGCAGGAGCCGGTGAAAGATAATCCCTATAACAACTTTATCGCGGTGAAAAAAGAGAGCGTCGACGCGCCCTGGGTAAAAACCTTGGTCGTCTCCTACCAGAACGATGCGGTGAAGAAAGTGTTTGATCAGGTTTACAAAGGCACCGGCCTGACCGCCTGGTAAGGATAGCGAGCATGACGGTATTTTCAGAGGCAGTCGCTCCGCTCAGCGCGGCAGTGCGCGGCGTGGCCGAGCGGGCGGAGGAGATTGCCGCGAGCGGCGATAGCGTCGTGCGTCTGCAAAACGTGTCGCGCCGCTTCGGCGCGACCCAGGCGCTAAAGGGGGTATCGCTCAGGGTGCGCAAGGGCGAGATCCTCGGCATTATCGGCCGCAGCGGCGCGGGGAAATCGACACTGATCCGCTGCCTTAACGGGCTGGAGCAGCCTGACGAGGGCGAAATTGAGATTGAGGGGCAGCGGATTACCGGCCTGTCGGAGAAGCAACTGCAACAAGTCCGCAGCCGCGTCGGCATGGTGTTCCAGCACTTCAATCTGCTGTCGGCGAAGACCGTGGCGCAGAACGTGGCGCTGCCGCTGAAGATTGCCGGCATGGCGAAAGCCCAGCGCGCCCGGCGCGTCGCGGAGCTGCTGGCGCTGGTGGGGCTGTCCGATAAGGCGCAGCACTACCCGGCAGCGCTCTCGGGCGGCCAGAAGCAGCGTGTCGGCATCGCCCGCGCGCTGGCGGCCAGCCCGGCGCTGCTGCTGTGCGACGAGGCGACCTCGGCGCTCGATCCGGAAACCACGCGTTCGATCCTCGCGCTGCTGAAATCGCTGAATCAGCAGCTTGGCATCACCATTTTGCTGATCACCCATGAGATGGAGGTGATTAAGTCAGTGGCGCATCGCGTGGCGGTCATCGACGCCGGCGAGATTATCGAGCAGGGGCCGGTGTGGCAGGTGTTCGCGCATCCGCAGGCGCAGCTTACCCGCACGCTGCTGCGCGGGCTGCTGCCGCAGCTGCCCGACAACATCGCCGCGCGCCTGAGCCAGCAAAAGCAGGGCGAGGCGATCTACAACGTGCACTTCGCCGGGCAGGAGGCGCAGGGCGAGCTGCTGACGCGTTTCGCCTGCGCCTTACCCGGCGCGTTTCGCCTGATTCAGGGCGGCGTCGACCATATTCAGCACTACGCGGTGGTGCGCTTTTTTATTGCCATTTCGGCTGACAACAGCGCCGATGAGCAACGGGTTCTCGCCTGGCTGCAGCAGCAGCAGGCTCAGGTAGAAAAGGTGGGTTATGTCGCCAGTAATGATTGATCTGCTGCTCAACGCGCTGTGGGAAACCCTGATCATGACGGCGATCTCCGGGCTCTTTTCGCTGCTCGCCGGGCTGCCGCTCGGCCTGATCCTGGTGATGACCAGCCCGGGCGGCATCGCCGAACATCGCGGCGTCAACCGCGTGCTTGGCCTGATTATCAACGGTTTCCGCTCGCTGCCCTTTATTATTCTGCTGGTGGCGCTGATCCCCTTTACCCGCTTTCTGGTCGGCACCTCGCTCGGCACCTGGGCGGCGATCGTGCCGTTATCCATCACCGCCACGCCTTATTTTGCGCGCGTGGCGGAGGTGTCGCTGCGCGACGTCGATCGCGGTCTGATCGACGCGGTGCGCGCCATGGGCGCCAGCAAGCTGCGCATCGTCTGGGATGTGCTGATCCCCGAAGCGCTGCCGGGCATTCTGGCCGGTTTCGTGGTGACGCTGGTGGCGCTGATCGGCGCCTCGGCGATGGCGGGCGCGATTGGCGCGGGCGGGCTGGGCGACCTGGCGATTCGCTACGGCTATCAGCGCTTCGATACCGCGGTGATGGTGGCAGTGATCGCGGTGCTGATCGTGCTGGTGTGCGGCATTCAGTGGCTGGGCGACCGGCTAGTGGCGCGCATCGATAAACGGCACTAGCGCGCTTGTGCTTTTTCCCGTAAGGGTCGCGCGACAGCGTGAACCTGTAACTGCGCCGTATTCTGCTTATCTCTTCCCGCCGCTTATCTGAACGGCGGGCCTGGCTTGTTCCCTCACGCCTTCTCTCTGGCTAAGTTTTGCGACCTGAATCGCTGTGCGTTGAACCGTTGCAGTCTCGAGGAGTGAAAGCCTGGAATGTGCCTTCCAGTTAGCTTTAAAGCTGCCTGACTTCCCTGATTCGTTACAACATACTCCCTACTATTGCTTTACACCTTTATAGCCTGTGAGCTATATTTCGGGAGGGTCTTGTGTGGCGAATTCAGACGACGGACAAATTTGACGGCTGGCTTAACCAGCTTAATGATAGCGACCGGGCCAGTGTGCTTGCTGCAATGCTGGTTCTGCGGGAAAGAGGACCCTCTTTACCCCGACCCTATGCTGATACGCTTAAAGGCTCTCGCTATATCAATATGAAAGAGCTACGTATTCAGTGTCGCGGTCAGCCGGTCCGGGCATTTTTCGCTTTCGATCCCGAGCGGACAGGCGTCCTGCTTTGCGCCGGATATAAAACCGGCAATGAAAAACGGTTTTACGATGAGATGATCCCTCTCGCCGACCGAGAATTCACTCACTGGCTTAACTGTCTCAATAAAGCGGAGTAACACCATGGGAAGAACGCTGGAGCAGCTTATCGCAGAGGAAAAACCTCATGTCGTCGCCGAAGCTGAAGCGATGGCGACAGATATTCTGCTTAATATTCATTTGGCCGAACTGCGTGAGAAAGTGCAGAAAACGCAGGTAGAGATGGCGCAGAGGCTGGGGATCCGACAGCCCACAGTGGCAGGGATGGAAAAGCCGGGGCGCGACCTGAAGCTGTCGACGCTTAAGCGCTATGTCGAGGCGACGGGCGGCAAACTGCGCATCGATATCGAACTACCGGATGGCTCGCACTATGGTTTTCAGGTATAGGCTGGGCAAGGGATGACCGGCGCGCAGTTTGTTATAGCGGCTGCGCACCTCAACGACCAGCGATAAACCGCAGGCTCTGTTTCTCGCCTGAAGCTTGGGTCAGCACGGCACCGCCGCGGAGAAACAAACAGCACCAACACCAGCCGTTTTGAAGCTTTAGCCTTCGGGCTGCACGATTTTTTTCGTCGGCCGGTCTCTTCAATAATAAAAACGAAGCGGGCTTCATTCAGCTTATAAAAGAGCCCCATGGTGAACGCGGCGATAAGGACCAGCGCGCAGGGCCAGAGAAATATTAGCTGGCGTAATCCCAGCAGCGTGGTTTCACTTTGCGCCATATTGGGCATATCGCCAATTTGCGTCAGCATAATACCCGTTTTCCGTTCTTCGTAATCAACCGTATCCGGAATCAGCCCCAGTTCAGGCTGTTAACAAAGGCTGATCCAAAAATGGCCAGACAGGAGAAGAGCCCAAAGCTGATCGAGCTGCCGTCAGAGAAGTAGCTGAGCAGGTCACCCGTGCGCTGTTCAACCATAACCATTTGCGCATTATCACGAACAGTCTGCGCGTGGCGCAGATTCTCTATACCAATGCGCGCTTTGAAGTCCTGGTGTACGGCGGCATGCAGCATCCAAACAACAGCGGTATTATTGGCCCGGCCGCAACCGAGCGGCAACATTGCGCAGGTTGCGGCGCTGTTCACCGATGCGCCTCCATCAGGGGTGCTGAAATCCTGGCTTGATGAGCATCAGACAGCGATGATTGTGGCGCAGGAGGAGGTGTAGCGCTAAAGCGTCTTCACCACCATGCCAAACGCCGCCAGCAGCATAATTACGCCGGCCGAGCGAAACAGGCGTCGCTGCGCCTTAGCGCTGGTGAGCAGGTGGCGAATTTTAAGCGCTGCGAGAATAAAAACCGCGCCAACGCTCAGCAGCACGAAAATGGTAAGGGGCACCAGCATTCCGCCCCAAATCTGTAATGAGACATTATCCAGCGAGATAACAAGAGGCAGTATCGCCAGATAAAAGGCGATGGTTTTGGGATTGCCGAGCGTGATCGTTAGCCCTGAAAGCCAGGCTGATGCCAGCTCCTGCGTTGTCGCTTTCTGGTCAATGCTGATTGCCTTAGGCTGATAGCGCCAGAACTGCCATGCCAGCACGCACAGATAGAGCGAGGCCGCCCAGTTGATCAGCGTGAACACGGATGAGTAGCTATGGGCGACCACCGCCAGACCAAATACCGCGGTAGATAAGTAGATCAAATCACCGAGGATCAGGCCGGCAAGCATCGTAAAGCCGGTTCGGGCACCCCCGCTAACGCTGCGAGCGACCAGGGCGGTCATTCCCGGCCCCGGGATTGCCGCCGCTAAACCGAGTGCAGCGATATAAGAAATTATTTGAGTCATTCCTAACATAAGTATTCCTGTCAAAATGAGATGCGGCAGAGAGGTTATTAAAGAGTGGGGTGGCTGGATAGCGGGGTTTGCGCCACCACCGCCCGGGCAAAGACCAGATCCTGCACTGCAAGGCCCACGGACTTAAACAGGGTTCGCTGCGGCCTGAGCGAGGTCGGCTGTACATCTGAGGTAAGCCGTTCTCCTATTTCTGTCCCCCAGTATTCCTGAGGGATCAATCCTTGCTGTTTTGCCTCCAGCAGACAGGTAGAGGCGTGCCAGACCGCCTCGCGGGCGTCAACGTAGAGTGCTACCGCCGCATAGATGTCGCTGTCGATTTCCTGAAAACCGGGGGCAGATGCCCCTACGGCATTAATATGGCACTGAGCTGGCAGGTCTCTGCAATGGAGAAACGGCACCTTTGCAGCCGTCACCGTACAGATGATATCCGCCTCTGCCACCGCCTGAGCTGGCGTCATCGCCACGGTGGCGGGCAGTCCCAGCTGTTGTTGACACCATTCGGCAAAAACAGACGCGCGTACTTCACTTCTTCCCCAGACAGAAATATGCTGCAGCGGACGGATTTCCATCATCATTTGCGCATGTTTTCTGGCCTGAACGCCAGTGCCCAGTATAGCCAGACGGGTGGCACCAGGCGGTGCCAATATATCCGTAGCCAGCGCAGAAGCTGCAGCGGTGCGTAATTCCGTCACTGAGGCGGCGTCAACAACAACAAGGTCGCCCTTTTCCGACGCATCATAGAGCAGAATACACCCCTCGTGGGACGTAGGCTGCGCGTGGCGGCTGAAATCGACCTTAACGGTTTTAAGGCCAAACCCCGCATAGGGCCCTTCTTCAATACAGGCGGGCATCGTACCCATCAGGCTGCCTTGTTCAGAGGCAATAACGCTGCGCAACGTCTGTTTCACTTTACCCTGGCTGAGCAGTGCAAAAGCGTCCCGGCTCAGTTGCAGGCACGCTGAGGGCGATAAAACCTGCTCAACCTGCTTTCGACTAATGAATTGCATGAAGAGTGTCCGTTATCAGGGTGTCGCCTCAGCGTGAAACTGAGGCTCGATCTGGGTATGGGCAATGCTGTTGAGCAGCGTTGACATGGTTTTTTGGGAAACCCCCAAGATAACGTCCAGCATATTTTGCCGGCTATATCCTACCGCCAGCATCGCCTCTACCGCGCTTTCGGGGATCTGGCCCTGGGCCAAAACGACCTGACGCGTAAAGCAATAAAGCGCGGCCAGCCTGGCTGGCAGGGCCTCAGGCTGGTGAGCAAGCGTATCCAGAATCGCTGGCGAAACCCCTTTATGCTGTGCGATCCAGCTATGCGCCTGAACCGTATAGGCGCACTGGTTAAGGATGCCCGTGGTAATCCACACAATGGTGCGCTCTTCTTCGTTCAGCGAACAGTTCGAGAAAGCGTCATGGGCAAACTGGTAAGACGCCAGCAGAGCGGGTGACTCTGCCATGTAGGCGCTTTGCCATGGAATCCAGCCAAAACCGTCGATCGAACTTTGCAGCAGAGGGCGACTGGCCGCAGGCGCGCTGTCGAGCGTGTGCATTTTTAATCTTGTCATTGTCTTATCCTTTTCAAATATGGGAGGCAAACACAGACCAGAGCATATGTATCGGACGCGTTCGTGAAATAAAGTTGAGCTTATGGATGCCGGCGGCAATTTCAGTGGTTAACGCGACATCGACTTCACCGGATACCACCGCCTGTGCGGCCGCACTGGTGGAGGGCATCTCAATTACCTGAGCAATACGCAGTCCATCAGGAAGCAACTCCTCAATTAATGGAACCGGTGCTGGATGAGAAGCGATATATAATGGTCGATCGGGCAGTTTTTTGTTCGTCACCAGACCATAAAGCGGCGTGTTATAAAGAAAGGTAGCCAGCAGTTTCAGACGCGTATCCATATAAAAATCGTTAATCTTCGGATAAGCATTGGCGACAATAAGCAGTCCTTTTTCATGCCTGATGTTATTTCTTGCTAACTCATAAGAGTCATTAAGATGAATGTCATGATGGCTGTTGGCGTAATTATCACTCATCCAGCGATAAAAAAACTGAGAGGCATATTCACTGCTGGTACCCGAAGGACCTAAAGTATAAACCGGACAGTTAACAGCATGACTTAAGCCCATATCCATAAAATGATAGTTCATTGTTTCACCTGACAGGGTTGTTCAACAGACAGGCGTTAGCCAGTGATTAAATGCGTCTAATTCTCCACGCACCGACTGTTCGTAAAGGCCTTTAATAGTCATCGCGATACTCTGTGTATCCATACTATTAAGCTTTCGGTGGTCAATCTGACTCACTGGTGATATTTCGACGCCTGTGCCCGTTAAAAAACATTCATCTGCGGTCAACAGTTCAGACGGTAAGATGTCTCTTTCTTGGACTTGCAGTTTCAGGCAGGTGGCGGCCAGTGTAATCACCGTGTCACGCGTAATCCCTTCAAGAATTTGTGCCGTCACCGGGGGGGTGATTAGCCTGCCGTTTTTAACAATAAAAACGTTAGAGGTGGTTGCTTCGGTAATATAACCCTGCTGATTGAGCATAATGGCATCGTTATAGCCGCCACGCTGAGCTGTTTCCATTGCAAGTGCAGAGTTTACATAACTTCCGGTAATTTTAGCGCGTGCGGGAATGGCGTTATCGGAAACGCGACGCCAGCTGGAAATGGTGCACGCAAGACCATCCTGTTTCACATAGGAACGCATATTAAGCGTGTTGATCGATAATCCGCTACTGATGCCAGAGAGTTTCACGCCGAAGCCACTGCCAGGCAAAAGATGACGTTTATAAGCAATAGGGCGGATATAACAGTCGCTACTGGCATCATTTCGCTTCAGCAGTGACAGGATGACTTCCTTTAGCGCCTGATGATCGGGCAGATCATCGATTACCAGTAGTGATGCCGACTGACGCAGTCGGTTAATATGTTCGTCTAAGCGGAAAACCGCTAGCTTTCCGTCAGAAAAATGCGTGTAACCACGAATGCCTTCGAACACTGCGGTGCCGTAATTAAATGCCTGCGTCGTTACAGGTAACAGCGCCGCATTTGCCTCAACGAACTTGCCATTGAGGTAGCTCCAGGGGTGGTGAACGGGGTTCGCTTCACTGATTTTATCGGAGGTCATATCGTTCATTATTTAAAACCCCGGTTAATCAGGGCAAGCGCCGCTTTACGATCGCTGTTATCTGCCGCAGGTCGCAAATCGTGGATGCGCGCTGCCTTCCAGCTCACCATCGCTGAGGTTGCGGTTACGCTACTCGTTTCGCCCTTAACGAGGTTGACCTTAATGCCCGCAATGCGCTGTTCAACATGCGCTTTCACCTCCCTTAGCGCCTGGGAGACATCAGATGTCTTATCAAACATCTCAACGGTGATATTAAGCACGTCAACGTCATCGCTTCTGTCGATTTGAATCGCGTAGTCCAGGCAACCGTTGAGCCGTTCAAGAAGCGCGGCTTCTAAATCCCAGGCACAGTAAGCGGCGCCATTAAGCGTCAGAACATCCCGCACGCGACCGACAGGCACAATTTTTTGGCTGCCATCAGGCATATAAGTCGACCGCACCATGTCACCGGTACGATAACGGATAAGCGGCTTCTGTCCTTTATAGAGATGGGTAATGACCAGTTCACCAGTCACCTGTCCCAGGGTAACGTCATAGCCTTTACCACTGACGGGATCGATGATCTCGTAGTAGTTGTTCAGCGGGATGGTGTAAAGGTGACTGTCCGCCGCGCAGACGGCAAGGATAGAGGACTCCTGAGAGGCATACATACAGCTATAGACCTGTGCCCCCCAGACCTCACCAATGTTTCTTAACAGCGACGGCGTGGTTAATTCACCTACCATCAGGATCAGCTTCACGCTGGTAGCGGAGGGTTTTTCTCCAGAATCTTGAATAAAACGTGCCACGGCAATAGCCACTGCTGGCGTGCAGACCAGTGCGGTTATCTGCAATTCATTGATCAATGCCATAACGCGCTTCATGCCCACCACGGGCGAACGCGGCCACATTTTTACCACGCTGTAGCCGAGGCTGCGAAAAACATCTTCAAAGGTATCGCCGGTGGAATGAAGCTCTGTTGGACCCATTACCCCCACAATATGATTTGAACCAAACTGCTCAAACAGAGTGCGGTAATGAATAATAAGAGGGGTGTTATTATGAATGGAATCCGTTTCATTACGAGGGCAGGGTGTGGGTTTGCCGGTTGTACCCGTAGTTTCGTAATAAATCCAGCTCTGATGAAGAGGGGCAGAGGCGAGCGATTTGCCATTATTTCTCAGGTCATCTTTGGTGGTAAAAGGAAGCGCGTCAATCCCGTCGGTGGTCAGTGCCTCTAAATCAGTGCAGGTCAGGCCTTTTAAATGCTCACGGTAGAATGGGGAGTTTTCGGTGGCATATTTAACGACCTCGCGTAGTTGGTTGTTCTGGTGAATATAGAGCTGTTCAGTACTGAATTTTCCTGCATTAAAGTCACAGTGTTGGTGATAGACCTCTTTGGCCTGTTCAATTATTTTTTCTTTGAAAATAGCATACATGTTGTCATCCTTAGCCAGGTAAAGTCGTTATGCGTGCAGCACAATAATCAGCAGTCTATCGCTGTTGATATATTCTTATATGTGGTGATTTATTTATAGAGCGGGAGGTTTCCGGTCAGCTTGGTTATTTTCTTTTTTGGACCAATGATGCCAATAGCCACCAGCTCAATGTTTTCACTTTTTACCGAGGAAATTTTTTCCCCGTATTCATCATAGGTTTTGCACGACTGTGCCAGAGCGCTAAACGGCATCACGTAAATCTCCTCATCGCTTTCCGCACTCACCTGTATTTCACGCAAAGAGTGACCTGATGCCAGCAAAACCGGAAGCGGTGCGTAAATCACGCCTGGAAAATTAATATCGTCCAGGCTTTGCATATCAGGACCAACAAGATTTTCAACGGTACGGCCGAAACTAATGCCTATAACGCTTGCGGCATTAATAGCAAGGCCCGCGGGGAGATCTTTATCAATAATAATCGTACAGCGATGTTGGCTTGCATCAAATTTCATCATTTATCCTCAATAGACAGGGATTATTTCAACCGGAAACGGGAAGTTCATTTAACACCGAGAGCAAACCACTGTTTAGCGTGAAATCGCTGGGAAGCTCTATATCAACAACTTTCCAGTCCGCAATATATTTCCATTTCGCTACCCCGTTCTGATGATCGGGGTGGATAATATAGGCATTCAGATCCGATCGGTTTTCAAACAGGCTAATCACCACGAAATCCGCTGCAATATCGCGCTTAGTGGTATTTCTGCCGCAGCTCCATCCTTTAATTTCATCAATGTGATGAGGGTGAGCACGCGTGGCTCGTTCAGCATCTATGGCTTCCAGAGATGACCAGCTCCATGGGTTCCTTAACGTAAACATGACGATGTGCATTAACATAGGGTCAGTTCTGTCCTTGTGCTGCTGCCTTAAATCATTAGGAAGGTGAATGTATTATGCATTAGCAGAAGAGGAAATTGTTGCCTATATCATTTACTCAACGCGGATTGTCAGGTAAAAATTCCCCTTTATTGCTTTTAATGAGAAAGGAATTTCCTTCTATGGCACTCAGCCTGACAGATATGAAGATCCTGAAAATTTTACAAGACGATGCGCGCGTCACGAATCAGGAACTGGCGGAGAAGATAAACCTTTCAGCGTCTCCCTGCTGGCGTAAAGTGCGCAAGCTTGAGGAAGATGAAGTGATTCAGGGCTACCGCGCCGTTCTTGACCGTAAAAAAATCGGGCTGGGTGTGATGGTTTTCGTTCGGGTTGCTATCGACAGCCATAGTGAAGCGGAGGCGAGAAAGTTTGAAGAAGAGGTCACCGCGCTGGAGGATGTTGTGGCCTGCTATAGCATCGGGGGGGACGCCGATTTCCTGCTGCAGGTTGTGGCATCGGATCTCGACTCCTATGCCGATTTCGCCATGTCAGTGGTGCGCAGACTGCCGGGAATCAAAGAGATGCAGAGTATGTTTGTGCTTAAAGAGATCAAGCCTCTCGCGACGTATCCCATAAAGAAAACAGCGGAGTAAGCTGTAAGCCGCCGGAGTAAGGCAGAGACGTAACGCTTATCAGGCATCCAGACGAACAAAAGCCCGCTCAGGTTTCCCTGAGCGGGCTTTTTGAATTTGGCTCCTCTGACTGGACTCGAACCAGTGACATACGGATTAACAGTCCGCCGTTCTACCGACTGAACTACAGAGGAATTGTTGGAACGGGGCGAATATTAACGACGCCGTTCCGGCTTGTCAAAGCACGATTTCACTTTTCCTGACTGAACGCTCGCAAAAGCAGCGGTTTGCCGCTTTTTCAACAGATTCGGCGAGATTTCAAACTGCCGACAGGATCTCACTTTAAACGCATTTCCCGGCAGATGTTAGATGCATGTCAAAGTTTTGTTATTTGCCGATGTTAAAACAACCGTTTCAGTGCTTTTATGATAAAAATTTCAAAAACAGTATTAATGGAACAAATAAACTGCTTATTATCACCAGCGAAATCACTCTGTAAAAGTGGAACGGGATTTTAAAATTATTCCTTGTATAAACAAGTGATTGTAAAAAGGAGGGGTTGGTCACAAAAAAGCGCGATGCCCAGCACTCACCTCTGTAAACAGACCTGAAACCGCCAGCAACGTTGAGTGAATGTAAAAGATATTTTTCATTCGTGGTCTCAGCGGCGTCGGCAAGTTAACGACAATAAGGGTTACTCATGAACATCAAAAAAACACTCGCTGTCACACTGTTAGCCTGCATGTTGCCTGCCGCCGCGATGGCGAAAGATCTCTCCGTCGGCGTATCGATGGCGTTGTTCGACGATAACTTCCTCACCATTCTGCGTACTGCGATGCAAAAAGAGATGCAGAAAGAGGGCGTTAAGGGGCAGCTGGAAGACGCCAAAGGGGATGTCTCGCAGCAGCTGCAGCAGGTGCAGAACTTTATCGGCCAGGGCGTCGACGCCATTATCGTTAACCCGGTAGATACCAACGCCGTCAAACCCATCATGGATCAGGCGACCAAAGCCGGCATTCCGCTGATCTTCGTTAACCGTCGTCCTCAGGCGGAGCTGACCGACAAAATGGCCTATGTGGGATCGGACTCTGAACTGGCGGGCCGCCTGCAGATGGAGGCGCTGGCTAAGGCGCTGAACGGCAAAGGCAACGTTGCCATTCTGATGGGCGATCTCGCGAATGAATCGACGCGCGACCGCACCAAAGGCGTCGAAGCGGTGGTCGCGAAATATCCTGGCATCAAAGTGGTACAGAAGCAGACCGCTAAATTTACGCGTAACGATGCGGTAGACGTAGTGAGCAACTGGCTGACCGCCGGCGACGATATCCAGGCCATCGCCTCCAACAACGATGAAATGGCGATCGGCGCGCTGCAGGCGCTGGGCAAAAACCCCAACCATATCCTGATCGCCGGCGTGGACGGCACCCCGGACGCGCTGCAGATGCTGAAGAACGGCAAGATGGTCGCGACGGTGTTCCAGGACGCGCGCGGGCAGGGCGAAGGCGCGGTGCAGGCGGCCGTTAAGCTGGCGAAGGGCGAAAAAGTGCAGAAGATCATTGATATCCCTTATCAGCTGATCACCAAAGACAATATGCAGCAGTTCGTGAACCGTAATCAGAAATAACCGATCCCGACTCAGCCGTACGGAGGTGATGTATGACCGCTTTTGCGCTTGAAGCCGAAGGCATCAGCAAGTTCTTTCCCGGTGTAAAGGCACTCGATAACGTTTCGCTGCGCGTGCGTCCGGGATCGGTTCATGCCTTGATGGGCGAAAATGGCGCGGGCAAATCCACTTTAATGAAGTGCCTGATCGGGATGTACCGTCCCGATCGGGGCACCATCCGCATTAAAGGGGAGCCGGTGCAGTTTCAGGACACCATGGACGCCTTGCGTTCCGGCATTTCCATGATCCACCAGGAGCT
>Ga0157363_1002880_pt1 | contig 15349 bp, 6 predicted proteins | sample AttsexASBM1_FD_111477 | JGI IMG/M metagenome (GOLD analysis project Ga0157363, IMG submission 111477) | Fungus gardens microbial communities from leaf cutter ant in Ribeirão Preto, State of São Paulo, Brazil - Atta sexdens ASBM1 | ecosystem: Host-associated > Fungi > Mycelium > Unclassified ...
AGTTCAAACCATGATTATTTAATTGCGGGTACGACGCAGATAATAAAACAAAAACAAAACCTATCCCCCCACCCAAAAATTATACATACATATATGCATATATATATATATATATATATATAAAAATATATATATATATATAAAAATATATATATATATATATATATAAATATATATATATATATATAAATATATATATATATATATTTTTTTTTATTACAATATACATATGTATATATGTGTATTGAAAGATATTCTCTGGAAAATAAAAAAAATTATATTGATGAGGATATATCGAAGCATTCTTTCTGTAGATAGTATGATACTTGTTTGCGTGACATAGCGCATATTAAATAATTTTTTTCACCTTCATTATTGAATACTTGATTATATTGTTTTGTCGATAAAATGTCTGTTAGAAAACAGATGAGGAAAAAACAAAGCAAAATTCATTGAGCTGTTGGTGCGTATTGCGCTTGGCACAAATACACGATTGATATCACATAACGATTACAATATACGTGAGCCAAACACTTCGTCGTCACACGCAATTTATTTTATGGAAACAAGAATCATAGAAATGAAATAGAAATGGAATGTATCTCGCGTTTAAAAAAGTAAATGAGTAAGCTACTTCTTGCGAAGTTTTCAAATATTCTAATAATCTTAACATAGAATCTCGTCAATATATTAGTTGATTATCATTATATTAATTGAGAAATGTAAAACAAAAAATTTTTAACGGTCGCTATAAAATTAATTGCGTGTGTGACATACATACGCTTAACAAAACATTTGTTTTTTAGAAAATATTTAGCCAAAATAAGAGCAGATTTATAATTTAATTTTACTTAGACAATTCTAAAATAATACGGATTTTTGTTGGCTTTCCTTTGCATATTAAACCATATTAAATAAGTTCTTTATGCAAAACTGGACCGACGCGGGCAGTGTGTCACTACGGCAGAATTGCACGATGTTAATACTGGCACAGTGAGGCAATGACCTAGGATTCTCTCTAAATATACTATGAGTACTTATTAACATATTTATCTGGAAAACTATGTAATCATTCACGATACGTAATTATTATTGTGTTCTTTCTATACCACCAATCATTTGCATTGTTTAAAACTCCTGTACACGTATATTTAATATATACGTATAGAAAGAGTAATAACCAATCGTTACATTGAATAGGCTGCGGACAGTTGCAACTCGATATACACATGAAACAAGTTCTAATTTAGAAAGTCAGATAAAATCCTATCACAGAATTTAATAAAAAAGTGCATGTACTCTAAAATCATGTTCCATTATTTATTGCCATCCATTATTTTAAGTTTTTTTTTATATGAGTATTCGACATTGCTGCTTTTTACGTAAAACTGAATGTGAAGGAGCTAATTTTCGTGATTTCAGATTTTACTGCTCGCGGAGAATAGTATATTGTTATAAAGCATATAATTTTTATAAGTTATTTTTATAACAGTTATTTTCTTTTATTAAATGCAAAAGATGATTGTAAACGTAGTCACCATTTTCAATCATGCACCTTTTTTTTATAATTCCTTGATAAAAATTTATCTAATCAACGTAACTAGGATATTGTACAACAAAACATACGAATATCCTATTATAATTCTAATATTGAATATTTGTTCTTAATTCACTGTAAATATTTTTGCGCAATATCCATACAATCTTCTTCTGTAAACATCGGAAAGTAATCATTAAAATTATATTTCCGAATGTATAGCAGAAATAATATTTTCAATTTTAGCAAGAATAATAATAGATAAATAAAATTACAAATTGCTATTGTAATAAAAAGTTGCAATTATTATGCAAACATTCATAAGAAATTCTGTCCTTCTGCCATTTTCGCTGAATTTTGCTGAATAATTACTTTTTACGATTAAGATCATTTGTCAGATCTGAATCCAATCACAGCCGTTGAAGATGCGAAGTGCAACTTAATTCGTTGCTACGATATCTAATGCCCTACAAAAAGATCCCAGATAGCATTTCGTGTGAACTCATGAATAATAAAATTCTGAGTTTCGGATATTTCGAGATAGAAACATGCAAGATCGTGATCGATGCCGCTAATTTGCTTGCACACTTACGCAAGGATATGTTCATAGTATATGATACATGGATGTTCATGTCACGTGCATATAAGTGTTAGATGCATTACACTAAGCGACAAATTATAATTTTGTTGAAAAAAAAAAAAAAGAAAGATTGCGATTACTTGTAAAATTTGGGTACGTCTGACGTAGAATGTTATCTGGGGACGTCGTAGGTACAATGCCTATTTAAGACACTAATGTTTGCCTCTTAAAGCTATTTCGAATTCAAAACTATATATTCAAAATTATGATCAATTAGCCATATAGTTTATGCAAGTATATCATTGGACAAAGAGTAAAATACAGGAATGTCGATAACATGACAAAATTTTTTTGCATGAAAAGATTACAGATTTATCAAATATGTCCTTTCAGCTGTCTCATATAGTGCAGCAAAATTAGAAAAGTGATGAGAAGCAATATGTTGTAAGTTATGCTAATATTACGAAATTCCGCATAGATATGTGCTGAATCGACTTTTTGTCAATAATTTATTGCTATTAATAAGTCAAAATAATGCAAGTTTTGATGCAAATCTTCCTATCGACTACACCGTACATAACGAAATTATTAATAATTATCAATAATTCGTAATACATTCTGAACACGGTAAATATATCGAGATCATAGGGCGCAAAAGAACACATGCACGAGATCCTACGATTTATGCTTTACTGATACCAAATTCTGCCATATCATGACACGCCGAACGAGCGATCTATTTTGCACTAGGAACTACGTATCCGAGAAGTGGACTTTTTGCATTTTTTGTTATACTACTGTTACTCTGATTTAGTCAGATATCGACATAGAACTCGTCCTGTTCTTGCGGCTTTTTCACCCAAGTTCCAAGCTGTGCTTTCGTGAAAGCATCCTTCAATTGAGTCTTGGCAAGCTATTCCAGAAAAAAGATAAGATATGCTACATAACGGTGCATGAAATATACAGTATAACAAACATATTTCATACAAATTGTTATGTATTGTTATTAATATTAAAGATATAATTACTTACGGAGTAATCTTGTGCTAAAGATTTTGCATCCAAATACAGGCGACAACCTTCTTCGTCAACATTGTCTATGGTCGGAAGATTACGTAAGAGATTAAAGAATCGCTTGAAGAATGCTTGTTTACATAACCTAGAAGGTTTCCCCACTTCATCTTTGCCAGTTGTGCAACTTAGGACTTCGGCTTCGTTTTGTCCTGAGGTGATAAAAAATATATATATTCGTTAAATTATTTTACATATTTCTTTCTATGAGAGATTAAGAATATGTACAAACCAAGTGTCCAATTGACACTGTAATTAGGCGCTTTTCCAGGTTGTCTGATCTCATTAGATGTAATTAGACTCATTAAAGGTTTATTAAGTCTATATGGCGGTGGTAAACCCTGAATAGTATTCTCAATGCGACCGCATATCGCTCTGTACATATGACTTGGATTTAAGAGACTGCCAAGGACAATGCTGTGGAAGTAAATTGGCTCGATGAAGTGGCTTAAGAGTGCACCTTGCACACCAAGTACGTTCCACCGAGCTATTTTGTCCGAACACGACATTGTCAGCAGTCTTGTACCCTTTAAATTAGATTTTAAAATAAAACATCGATAAAAAGCAATCTGAGTATTTTTTTTTTCAATATTCTGCAATGTATGATTGCCTCTAACACAAATAATACATACTGCGATTACACCATCCCAGGTTTGAATACCCTCATTACTCTTCACAGGAATAGTCCCTTCACCAGATTCTATCTTCGTACGTAATTGACCTCTAGCTCGTCTATTGGGATGCTTGTCTATGGCATCGTTCTCTTCGTGAGGTGAGAAAATTCTCGCATCACCACAAGGGGCGGTATTTATATATAAATGAAATCGAATGCCTTGCTTCAATTTAAATCCTTTTTTAGTTGGCTCGAGAATAGAATCAGCATTGTTTTCATTTCCAATGTGCAAATCTAGTTGATTGTAAAGATATTCACAAAGACATCGTCGTGCTATTACTTCCGCATGACAATCATTTATACCACTACCGCTTCGACTTAAATGCTCGCCTGAGATGCATTTCGTACCTTTTACAAAAAAAAAAAAATAATTTTAATAAATGTTTTATTGTCCAAGATTTTTGTTTAAATATTATAGAAATAAAATAAATTTATATCTTACCGGTGGCAACACATATCAATTCTGCATCTTGCCCTTTTGTTATTACAACACCAGCCAAAACTTTACGTCGTGCGTGTTGTGGTTTGGTTACCATGAGTTCACTAAATTTCTGATTAACCATCTTGCCAATTTGATCAGCTAGCATTTGCGGTAAAGACATTTCTGGAGAGGGAAAGTTGATGCGAACAGGATATGATAAACAAAACGAAGAACTATGGACATTTCGCAATTTTGCTAAAGCAGCTTTACTAGCTGCGGCTTTTGCCAGTTTTTTACTTGGGCCCGTTCCCTCGAATGTCTCACCATTAATTGTTACTGATATCGTAAACTTTGCATAACTTTCTCCGTTATCGGATATACAGTTATATACAACGCCCGGATATAATTCGTTAATCAATGCCACTGGACCTTTATCTAAAAACTTATTAGTATTCTTTGGCTCCTGCGTTAATGTTTTAAATGCATTGACAAGATGGTTATCACGTTCAGTCACATCGCTCGTAAAATCTGGCTCAACAGGCACAACAGGCTGGCAAGTATTGATAGCTTGGTGAACCTCAGGTGTATTTCTAAACTGGACAATGTTTCGTAAAGCAAGTTCCGCGGCTGCATGCTTTGCCATCTTCTTGGTGCGTCCTTTTCCTTCGTAAGTCTGACCATCAATTTGTACCGCAATCGTGAATATTGGAGCGTGTGTGGGTCCAGTTTGTCCCACAACATTATATGTAGCTCCGGTTTTTAACTCGTTTAATGCGCATACAGCGTTTTTTGGTTGTGGATTTTTATGACGCTTTTTAGCGCTGATAATATCTGATTAAATAAATTAAAGTTTATTATTTCTGTGTCATCAAATAAATATTAAACATTAAATGTACAAACGGGGACACACAGCCTGGCCGTAAATATAAAACACCTTCAATTTATTTTATTTTTCTGAAAAAGGCAGTAGTAAAAAGCAAACAAGAACTAATGAAATATTAAAATTGTTATAAAAATATTATTTTTCAATAAAAACTGTGTTCTCTAATTTATTTTTTGTTACACATAGGACATTTATGTTAATTTGTGGAGATGACTTATATTTACAACAAAGGCTGTAGAATATTCTAAATTTTTTATACAATTTTTGATACACTATACACTACACACACACTACACACACACACACACTACACACACACACTACACACACACACACTACACACACACACACACACACACACACACACACACACACACAAAATGTGTGTATACATATATAAACTTACCTTCTAAATCTACTTCTGAAGATCTCTTAAGAACTTGAGATTTGGGTAAATTTCCATGCCCCATCTGCAAGATAAAGCATGAAAATAACTGTGACATCATACTGATTATTTTACTTGAACTCTCTGCAATACTTGACTTATCATTATCAGTATGAGAAATCATAAAAGAAACTTGCAATTTTTTTGTTGTTAAAAGTTTTAATATCATTCCAATTTTTTAACTCTGTTAGTCTGTTTAGATCTATTTGATCCAAAATAATGTTTTCTTAATATTTTATTTAAAATATTTATTATAGCATTTACCGGTTTGAAAATATCTGATATTCTTTTTGTGACTTCCATTATTCTAAAAAAATAATAATTTTTTTACATTTCTTTTCTAAATAACTGTAAGGCAAGAAGTAAATATTTATCTAATCTAGTACATATCATTCTTTTTAATTGAATGATTTCATGCTTTATTTAACAAATATAAAAACTAATAACTGACAGGTAAGTGTCTTTACAACATCTTTTATTTTAAGATACTCTCTGTATATAAATTTTTATCTTAAATATTACCAGATTTCAGCTAACTGATTTATGTTTTGTTATACATTAATTAAAATCTCTAATAAAATTGTATCTTCTTACCTGTTAGTGAGCCAATACCTTGCATTGTTTCATCAGAAATAAAAAAGAAACTTTTACTAGAGTAAAGTGTGACGACTAAAAATGTGTATAGAATAGCATTTTTATATTTACTAGAGATAAAAATGCTATTCTACATATTTTTAATTCACCTTGCTCTAAGTTAAAAAAAAGTTATCTGGATATTTTCTATTCGAATCAGTCTACAAAAATTTCTACTTTCTCTTATTTCTGGTGAAAAAAAATTAAACGAATACATTCAAATTAAATTCTACAAAAATTTCTACTCAGCTAATGCAGACCACTTTGATCAAATCTGTTAAGTCACCTTACTCTCTCTAGTTTTGATAAAAAAAAAGTTGTTTGAAGGAATGTATTGGAATTAAAGCCTACAAAAATTTCTACTTAGACAAATATCACAGACTACTTTGATCAAATCTATTAAGTCAGCTTTCTCTCATATTTCTAATGAAATAATGTCAGGTGTTCACTAACAGGTGAGAAGATGGCACACTTTACATTAGGAATTATTAAATTCGTCTCGATTTACCTGCGCCGCATGGCCGCTGGGCGAGTTCTCTGACAGTGTATTACCATTAGCAGGAGTCATAGACGCGCCGCATTCTGAAAAGGAGAAAAATAATGTGAGGCGTATAAACACACGGAAGTATACATTGCAAGTGCATCGCAGGGAAAATCAATAGAGCCATCTCGTACTTGTCGGAGCCGATTGTTGGTTGTTATTCAACAACGCCAGCCCGTTCGACATGATGCCGTCTCTCACTCGGGAAGAGAATGATACCACGGGGTTAAATACAGACGGATGAATCGTGCATTCGCACGTGCAACCGCGTGTCAGTACGAATAAACACTCAGCGTCGGTTATTCTGGCATCCCGAAAATCCGCAGCGCCATTGTCGTTTTTTTTCGCATAATCGACCTAACCTGATCCCCCAGAGAGATGGCCCCGCCGATATCCGTATTGTCGCCGTTGAGAAAACGTCATAAACGCCTCGCTTCCGCTCGCTTCGTTTCGCCGAGAATGACTTTTTGTCGTACACTGAAGGACACACTTCAAAAACTTTTGAAAAGGATACTTGCTAAATGTGTGCGATCATTGCGACTCTTATACACGATTACTCTACGAGAATCGGCACTTATTCACGTCGACCGCATAAATGGCGTTTTTCGAGCGCTGCGAGCACTCTAGAGTCTATACCGAGCGCAAATGTGCGCAGGAGCGGGGAGAGGAAATCTGAGAAGAGGGCGAAAGAAGAAGAAAAAATTAAGGAAAGTAATTCGAAATTCTAAGATATTTTTTCCGAAATGAGATAATTGTTGTACTTCGCGTCGTAAAAAAGAAAAAGAAAAAACCGTTCGTGCCTTCAGAATTTCAAAATTCGATCGCGAAAATAGAATAGCTTTCGACTCCCTCTCGTGGCGATTCTTCGTGATCGGTTACGTGCACGTGATATATATGATGTGACACATATCGCTTTTCTTGGCATTTCCTACTTTCTTCTCTCCCTTCATTTAACGGGCCGATGCAAATTAGCGTCACTTCCGCTGCACGAGATGCAGCGACCGTTAAAAGCTATACACACAGAAAATACATATTGTACGCAAATAATGATTACTTATTTCAAGTATTTAAAAGTATCCGCTCTCTCATCGTAAGTTCATCACAAACAAATTTATTCAAAATATTATATATTTTTAATCTTAATAAATTTAATACTTCAATCAAGATTATTTAATTAAAACAAACTCGATTTGCTTATTATATAAAATTGCTCCTTCTTTTATTATTTTTATATCTTTATAATATTCAAAAAAGAAAATTAATTCTTAATTTGAATATTAACGAGTTCGTCTAAAATTTATAATAAATATATTCTAAGCTTATTACGAAGAAAATATTCTTTTGTTAAAGATAATTGAAAAATAAGAGAAAGAAAATAAATTGAGTAATTACTTTTCGTAATAATAGAATGATTTTTCTGTGTGTAAGGTCGATTCATTCACATACAACTTGAGCAACATATAATGTACACCTAGAGAAAGATTTCTTCGATTCAAAGAAATATTTCTATACAATTAAAAAAAAATTTCTTTAATTTAAATGTCATTTCTTTGATTTGAATGTTATTTATTGAATATTATTTATTGAAATTAAATAAAAAAATTTATTTGATTTAAAAAAATAGTTCAAATCAAAGAAATTTTTTTCTTTAATTATATAACAAAGAAACATTTCTTTGAATTGAAGAAATCTTTCTCTAGGTATATAAAGAGTAGGTCTGATCTATTTTTTCTTATAAAAATCTAAAATAAAATAAAAGAGAAAAGAACATTCTAGAATTCTAAAATTTTAGATAAAATAAGTATCATAATATATTATATCATTATTATATTATATCATAATATATTATTTCATTTTCTTTATAATATTTTTTTATATTTTTCAGTTGAAAAATTTAAGTCGACTAACTTCAACTATTCAATTTTATTCTATACACTTTTCTATGAATATTTAGTAAAAGTCGAACAAAATTCGATATTTTTTAAATTATTCTTGTTCGTCATTTAATATTAGCCAATTTAATATTGGAAACATTCGACGAACCAATGCAAATTTAGTCACGTCCGCTGCATGAAACCCTGCGAACATTAAAAGCCAAGCCCATTCAATTTCGGCTCGATCACACACTTGCACAATATGCTCGAAGAGGTCTGATCTACCCTTACAGAATTTTGACCAATTTAATATTGAAAATTATTATTTATTTTGAGTATTAAAAATATTAATCAATGTTTTTAATGTTCAAAATAAATAATTATAGTCAGTACCTTGACGTACAAATTAAATATTATTTGCAGCATCTCGTGCAGCGGACATGACGCTAAATTTGCATTGATCCGTCGAATGTTTCGAATTCTGCATGCCATTCTTCTAGTACTAAATTTCTCTAAGGTTAATCTGGCAAGAATTCTAGAATTCTAAATTCTAGATTAAAATATCACAAAACATTTTTTGAAATTAATAATTTATTATTATTTAATTTTCTTTATACCTTTTTAATATACTTTTTTTGACTTCGCGTCCGTTTGAATGTATCTACACTAAGATTCTTTAACTTTTAATCGATAATATTGATATCATTATTATCCTGGTGCTTTTTTCTTTTTATATAATACTATTTACGGAACAATAATATAACGATATCGATATTGAATTTACCGATAAGAATTACAAAATTTCAAAGCTGAGAAAGCCGTTAAGAATTACAAAATTCCAAAGCTGAGAAAATATTCTGTATACATTTGAACCCTAATTGAGAAACATGCAGTAACAAAGAACATGGGTATCTATTGTTCTCAACAAAAGATGTTTGCTTTTTTCTGCCTATTCAAGACAGCACGCATGGCACCGGGTAACGTCTCGAAAGACTTCTAGAAAAGGCTACTTCTAGAAAATTCGTTCATTTTTTGTAAAGAATTTTCATTTAATCAACTTATTTTGCTTTCTTTAATCGCTAGTCGCCGAATCACAACATATTAAAAATTAAGAGAGCATTATAATAGTATTTTTGTTATCTATTTTTTTAAACTATACAAATGAAAAATTAATGTCATTAATGAGACTGTGAACTCAATGCTTTTTAATTTTTACATTTCTACACACGAAAGTTTCTATTTCATAACAAAAATTATTATTATAAAATAATAATGTTTAAATTAAATAATTTTAATATAATAAAATAAAAGAAAAAAAAATTCTAAAACGTTCTAAAGAATTCGAGAGTTCTAGATTAAAATATCATAACATTTTCTGTTTTATTTTCTTTATACTTTTCTTTATACTTTATACTTTTTTAATACTTTTTTTATTTTCCAGTTGAAAAATTTACTTTATTATTTAAAGTTTAACTGTATTCAATTTTATTTCATATACATTTTATTTAGTAAAAGTCGAAAAATTTCGACTTTTCTTTTAATTATTCTTATCCATCGTTTATATCACTCAATTATATCTCTTCTGGATATTATAATATCCAGAATTACAACACTAATTATATTATTAACGAAAAATCTCTCACTTACTATGTAATATATATATTTCGTATTTTTTCACTATAGCTTCAACATAAACAGTATCTCGCACACCACGTCGCACGATCTCATTGTAGCCGATAGAGAGAATGTCCGGGTCATCAGCGAAGAGTTTCCGATTGAAGCACTTGACGATCATCCTCAGATCCAAGTGATTGATCAAGAGTGTTAACTTCTTTAGTAAGCCCTTGCGAGAGAGTTGGTGTAAACGCGCACGCCACGTGACGTTACACACGTGGTAGAGGCGCGTCGAACGTTGCACTACTATGCGTGTTACCATGATTACAATTTCATAAAGATCCTTCCTTACAAGTTTACTCATCTCACAAACACGTTTCAAAACCGGAAACAATAACTGTAGTAGAGCGGGGTGAAACGTATATCTCAACAAATTATTATATGAACAAGCGTTTTCACTTAACGATAACAGTCGCGAAACAGTAAAGTTTATCTTAAATTAATTTTAAAAAAATGATTGCTCGCACGATAACGATAACGACAAATTGATACGATTCCCGACACCCGGAAAGTAAAAATCACATCAATTTGTCACTACTGTTACGGCAAATGAGACCTCTCTCATCGACACGTTCACTGTTGGATGTTTATGTGTAAGCGCAGATTCTATCACGCATCGTTTGGGGAAGGCGATAAGGGTTTCGTGCGAGAGCAATGTAAACATATTTATCCACCTTTATTTCTAAACAGTACGCTTGCTTCAATAGCAGTCTATATACGTACCGATCTTACGTGTCTCAAGAATGTATAAGTTCAAGAAGATACGAAGTAAATTTACAGTATCTTCTTCTTTAATGAAAATTAATTTTCGATGAGAAATCTTTTTTGGGTAAGACTCTTGCATTGTATCCATTGAATTCCCTAAACGCACTGAACTGCAGAATATGTGAAACTATAAAACCTGTCTTTTGTATACATGTTCTTCTGTACTGGACTTTGAACTTTTCTTTTTTGCTTTACCAAATAGATATATGGTCTAGAATTTTCTTTCCCCACCAAATTTTATTTTAAGAATAAAGAATGCATAACCAATTTATCACAAAAGAGATACCCATACATTTTCAATACTAGTCCTTTGCATTCTGAAATATTATACCTGCGTGAATCAATAGAAAAACATTATTGTGCTTTGTGATACTCTCTTGTTAAATTTTACTAAAAATAAGATCGAGATCTTTCAAGAGTATTAGTTGAAAAGAAAAAAGAGAAAATTACATGCAAATGCTATTCACAAATTTATAACATCGTCTTTTATATAATCGTAAATAAATCATTTATAAACTTAATTAAATATCAAAAAACAACAAAAAAACTTGGGCTGTGGTTTTATGCTCTTCTTTTTGTTAATTTTATGATAAAATAACTACGTTTATTATAATTATATATTTTATATTCAATGGCCAATATTTCAAAAATAGAATGACATTTCGAATACTCTCTTAGGCATCAATAACAAAGATTTTAAATATCATAGGATTAGTCAAACTATTTGTAATTTTGAAATTAAAAATCTGTTTTTTTGTGGCTGAATTAATTACACTTGTTGTATATTAATTTAAAACGAAATAATGTACAAAAAAAATATATACATATAATTGGTGAAAGCGAGATAGAAAGTTTTGAAAATACCATAATAAAAAACAAACCTTAATTTCACTGTGAGAATTTAAGAAAATAAAATTCTAAGTTAGATGAGGCTTTAATTTATATTTTATCTCTAAAAGAAACTCTCTAAAATCTCTGGAAACGAATTAATAATAATCGATATTAATATTTTACTTTTGATGTTATTGTTTGATAACATCAGAACATTGATAAATTTCATGTCTTTCCTTCTGTCTTCGTTATCTCATTTTTACGCGCATTCTTATTGCTCACGTTGTTTTTTTAAGTGAGAAAAAGAAAAAAATGTAAACATTTAGATAAAGAATTGAAAGAATTTGATTAGTCATGCCCTATTTTAATTATTATTGTTTTATTTTGATGCAATGCATTGATGTATTATTAGACGAAATATCTGAATAAACCTAATGATTTTTGCATCATCATTCTTTCAGAATGCGGTCTAAGTTTCACCACAAATGCTTTGAAGTATTTTTTTAACCAATCAAAAAAAAAAGAATTTACGAATTGACTAATCAAAGAATACTTTAAGCATTTGTAGTATGTTGACTGTATACTCTTAAATAAATAATAGATCGAAACAAAGATTTAAAAAATGTTATGAATTGGCCACGTTCAACGGAACATTATTTTGTAACTATTGGAAATTTTCTTTGCGCTTATTGGATTATATTTTTAGATTTCTAAACATTGAATTATATCTTTAGATCTAAAGATCCTATCTTGGTGAAAAAAGATTCCAAACTGTTTCAAAATAAATGTTCTGCGGATCATTATCCTGTCTCTTTTTTTTTATTTGCGTCATACATAGCGTTACTGCAATAAAATGCCTAGATACACACAGCAATATAAAGAGGTGTGCATGATTTTTAAAGACTATAACTCTTATAGTAACTGTCTCTAGTGTCGGTTATTCTTATTTTTTCATATAGATTTTAGATGATCTGAATTTTATTCATAAGATTATTGCATTTTGCTGTATTATTATAGAAATTGAATTATTGTTAAATTATTACCGATAATGATGGGCATTCGTCAATAATGATGGGAATATTTTGACCATTTCAGGAATTCTGATACAGCCTGACATAATTTATTCAAATTTTAGTATAATATTATGTAGTATATCAGAAAAATTTAGAGATAAATATTGCACAAATATCATGTGAATATGTATATATAATAAAAAAGAATATGTAATAATTTCGTAAATATATATTAATCTAAAATTTAAAACTCAGTGAGAAATGAGCGTCAATTATTATCGATATTACATCGTATTCATGGGTGTACACAGTATTTCAATTAGCGGAAGGGGGGGGAAGGGGTAAAACTCTATCTTCACACTCAAAATTTATTAAAACATACCTATATTACAGCCTCTTCAGCGAACTTTTTTAATACTTCTTCGATCAGCTTCTCTTTCTTCGCAAGCACCATTTTTTTTGTACATACACTTAACATATAAAGTCCATTGAAGCAATTTTCCGACATTGTTGACCACTAACCAGTTTTTATACACCTTCGCAATGTACTAAATGACCTTTCAATTATGCTCGTTCTGCACGGTTGAGCTAAAGAAATATGCAAAACATGTTTCGTTGGTGTTGGGAAGAAAGTTTTAGTTTCTTTTAATAGCTGTATTGATTTCAATTCTTTGAATACTTCTTTTTTAATTTTTTCATTCCTTCAGAGAATGTATCATAATTCGGCTTCATTGTCACTCAAATTGTAAAAATCAGAAAAACTATAAGTGCTTTCTTTTTAAAATCTTTTAATGTCATATTCAACATAATAAAAAGATGTAGAGCTAATAATAATAGTATACAAGAACTTCAACTAAAAAAACCAGACCTTATTATTGAAGACTGTCTGTAATGTCTTATAATTAGATTAATGTCTTAAATACTAGTACGGCTTTTCGAAAATTTAGGAGGGGAGGGGAGGTTGCTCCCTCCCTGCATATGCTCATGATATTGTATCGATGTTGATTCGACATTAATTCGAGTCATTTCTCGCCGCAAATAATTTTCAGGATTTCAAAATTGAATTTCGAAAGATGACAATCAAGTTTTGCTAAATTACACAGTTAGCTAAATATTCTAAAATGAAATAGCATGGAAAATTGACTGATACGGGATCTACAATACAAGTCGTAGTGGTAGGATCTTAAATAATAAAAAATTGATCAATCATAATCGTTTATTTTTTTCATATTTTTTTCATATTGGACTGTGACTAATTAATTTTCTACGATTAAAAACCCTATGACCGTTATGACTTCTATTGTAAACCCCGTGTCACTGATACTTCACACACATTTTGTCCTTATTATAAATTTTGTGGAAACAATTCAGTCGTGCGCGCGTGAAGGAATATTCACGTATTTATATTCAGTGTCGAAAGTTCGAATATTTTATACCCTCTGAATTATTAATTACATCTCATCTTGATCGAGGAAGCGAATCATTAATTAAAGAAACATAAAGATTAATAAAAGAATTGAAAAGGTAGATTAATAAAAGGTATGTAACGGCTAATGGGTGAAATAAAAACCGATTGTAAGTGCAAGTGAAATTGTTCTTAATTATAAGCACATGATGTTTGTTACACTAAGCCTATGCACGACGATGCTTCATGATATGTTGTGTTACATATAAACTTTTACGCACTTCCTGCATTTATCTTCTCAAGAATTTATCTGTCTTTTCTTCGTTTACTGTTTCCCAAGAAAAGGAATTACAATAATACTTACAGCTCATTTTTTTATACATATTTTTGTTTCTCTTATACGCACGTACGATTCCTACGATGACATTAAACTGATTTCGATTAGAGACGTGTCAAAAGATCTAGTTTGATGCATGATTTACATCGCCGCAATGGCAGCATCATTTACATCTTCGGATGAGTTGCGGAGATAAGAATTGATACACGACACTTCGATTCTCGAGAAATATCTTTGAAGCATAATGTCTTTAAACACTTAAGTCTCTCTATGATAATCCAGTAAATTCGAAGAAATCGTTCGCGAAGTTATGTTACAATAACTTAATATAAGTTACAGTCTATTTCAACTGAAATTAATCCAGTCAAAAGTCTAATCGGGGTGATATCTAAGGTACTAATATGATTCAACTATCAACAACGGAACGAATGTTAAACATATGAAATAATCATTATGCCATGAAAGATCTCTTTAACATGCATATTAGGAATCCCGTAAATATTCCAATAAGAAGTGTATGTAAGAGCAGATTAATATAGTTCGATTCTATTTTCGTGGTGTACGAATCTAATCAGCATAATGTCCCTGCTAACATACACGATATATAGGTACACATTCGGATATTCACCGTACATTTTATATATATATATATATATATATATATAT
>Ga0157363_1002881_pt1 | contig 15347 bp, 5 predicted proteins | sample AttsexASBM1_FD_111477 | JGI IMG/M metagenome (GOLD analysis project Ga0157363, IMG submission 111477) | Fungus gardens microbial communities from leaf cutter ant in Ribeirão Preto, State of São Paulo, Brazil - Atta sexdens ASBM1 | ecosystem: Host-associated > Fungi > Mycelium > Unclassified ...
AAAAAGTATCTATCAGTGAGACGCGAGGAACAATGACGACTGATTGCGAATCAATATAATATACGCGATTGAATTTTAATACACCAAAAAATTCACAATATTGCTGATATTAAAAGTTATATCAGGATGCAAATTGGAAACAACTATTACATTATGCAATTGCTTTTCTATTTTCATTTCTGTTTAAATTTGAGTTTAATAATAGTAAACAATATTTTATTATAATCTCATCTGCTGAGCAGAATTATTGTTAATAATACGCAAAAATGTAAACTGTCTCATTGGAAGTCGCACATTGTTAGTAAATTATAACGATAATGCTAGGGTTTTATAATCGTTTCTAAAAATTGTCGTCGATAAATTACGTCTTGCGTTACAAGACCCATCAAGAATAGGGCGAAGATGCATTGCTTACACACACTTGGTGGCAATGATTACGAGATGCGACGCGTTTAATATTTGCATATTATCGTCATATTTCTGGGGTTGCTCTAAATCTCGCGTCGCATCCCATTAAGGTGTCGACAGTGCAATGGCGGCAGAGGAGAGAGGAAAAAGGAATGAGAAAAAGCCGAGGCGATGGAAGTCAAAGGGTTCGATCGGCGGAAGACGAAAAATGAAGAAGTCAACCTGGCCTCATTCACCGGGATGTTTTATAAACATTCCCACGTGAACGGCTCATGCGTGTGATTAATGAGAAAATCGGCATTCTTCGGTTTTGCGTGTTGCGAGACGTGCATCGCTGCCTCGGGCTGCTTATAAACCATATGTTCATATACTAGAACTCGTGTGTCATAAAATTACTAGATTTGAGGAAATGAACGGGTTTAATCGACTAGAAAATAGCGTTTTTCCTTATCCTTTAAATAATTCCTAATCTAATCTCTTTATCGACAATCCTTCATTACATTGATTAGAATACTGATTATATACATTAATCCTTTGCCAACAATGTGAAATTTTCACTTTTGTCTGCAATGTGTTTGCAAATGCAGATATTATTCTAGACTATATAAAAATCTAAAAAAATTCTTACATATTTGTAAAAGTTTCAACAACGAATATTTACTATTATAAAAGTTGGACTGTATTTTATTTACTTTTTTATAAATTTAAATTTATACATCAGAATTTAAAATAAAGAAATTGGTTGTGCTTTTAAATATTATATCAGAGAATTAATATAAAACGTATAAAAATAGACAGACATTAAAGTGTAAAATGCCAAAATTAATTTGTTAATTGTTTGTTTTATAATATTTGATATGATAAAATTTGTTCACTTCGCAATTTATGACTAAACATTCTGTACATAGTAATAAATCACACGAACGTGATGTAAAGGATGTTTTAAATCGACTGAGGTGGAGATAATTTAATCCTATACTGCACAAATATAATTTGCATATCGGATTATCGATGCAAGTAAATCATCGCAGCTCGACAGCTCGGTGAACCCGAACCGGAAGTAGGCATTCCTTTATAATATTTATTCTCAATATTATTCTGCTTATAATTGTATCGATTGTCTCATAGGAATTTTCAGGAAAATTATTCGCTTTTTCTCAGCTAGCTTAGTCTCAGCTACCAGTAGAGACGGATAAAAGGACTTGGACAGAGCAGCAAAGTTTTTGCGACTATTCAATATACGTTTTTAGTTCAAAGCCGAAGTCTCACATTACGTGGTCACCATGACACACTCTATCTTAGATGTGCGTGGGCGAAATTATTTTCTCGTATAATATCGACGCGGGTATGTTACCACTCTGTAAATTAACTATCGCCTGCTTTTGCACCATGTCCCAGGTCTTACGGCCCAGACGTGGGCGACCGCTCGCATTATTATATTCTGCGATTGTAAATCAGACGAAACAGCATACTATTAATATTGTCTTTGAATCCGTACGATTGATCAGAATAAGAAATAAGCAATATTTATAATAAAATAGGAAATTTTCGATTCTAATTATAATCACCGTTATGTTATTAAACGGTTATACAATGATGAGGAAGGTCTTGAATACTACCTAGGTGCTTTTTCGTAGTTTTATAATGATATGTGTTATTATCTTGATTACCTGTAATACGTGGTCGACGCTTGAAGTGTGCGCAACCTAATTACCCTTAATTAGATAAAGCACATTTAAAAGGTCTATAGATGAGGTATATTGCGTCTAGAATTAAGTAAATTGCTTTTAATTCGAGCGTAGATCAATTTAACAATCTTGAATTTTTTCGATGATCCCAAAGATGTTGCGTATCTATGTAATCACGTTTAATGAATCATATCAATAAATCGTTACGTATATGAAATTAGTGGACTATTGCAAAAGGAACAAAATATTAAGCTTTCATGACTGAACTAGAATTAAATTCTTACTTATCGGATAACCGATTTTTATTACGAAGACTTTTTACTCAGAAGACTGATAAAGAGATTGAAGAAAGATAACAAGCGATACATAATAAAATATAAATAACAAGTAACTTGTAAAAATTTTATCGAGTGCAATTTTTACGTAAACGCACTGACTGTAAAATCATGAGAATGCAACAAATATTAATATAATTCGTCTTGTATTTGTAATATAAAAGGTGAAGGAAACTTGTCAATTTTAGGAATTATCGTAAACTATCATATACATAGAAATAATTGACTAATTATGTTTATAGAAGAAATTTATATCTATAGAAAAAAGAATATTAGGCGCACACGATTAAATTGTGAATCGTCGAATCTTCCATTTCCGAACGATCAATTTTATCGCAAAGTTAATTAGATTTTGCATCTAATGTGCTATGCTTGCAATATGTAATATGCAGCAATATAAACATACGACTAAACGAATAAGCGAGTTAATAATTAACAACTCTCTAATTCAAATATACGTAAAACATACACATAAATATATACATACATGTGTAATATTATTATTATTATAAATTAAATGTGTGTAATAAATAAATTATTTAAAGTCCCTTAAAAAATGCTTTACTAAGAGAATTCTATATCGCTGTTTCTGTCAATATATACTATGCCACTTGTTAAATGATAAAATATATGCTTTATCTCTAGTCTTGAACTTTTTCGCGTTTGCGAGATCAATTATAATGTGTTTTATTAGCAAGACTAACTCCCGCGCGTATATGTTAAAGTATTTATATATCATACTTGATATGCGTAAAATATTATACAATATCGGATAATGACACGCAGATCTGTATGAAATTTATGGATCCAACGACATTAAATCAGGCGGATCGGCGTTCCGGTACATTCATCGTTGTCCGTTCGATTCACAGTACTGGTTTTCGATCGACGCGTTCTATTTCCGTGGGTTTTATTTTCCGCTCCGGCATACGTGTACCTTTTGATTTATTACTTTTATCGTATTATTGATCGATTTAATTATCGAATGACCAGTTCAAAATTTTACGATTTGCATTTTTAGAATGTAAATCCACTCTGAAGTAGAGTTAGAACATTATCCTTTGCCACTTTGATGAAAGAATGTTGATACACGTAAAAGTTCGTACAATTAAAGATATATTTATAAAAAAATCTAGATTTAACAACCTGAATTTTTTTTTCAGCAGTGAAATAAAATTCTTTGTAATCTTTGTGCGACTTCTAAATACATTTCGAACTTTGGATAAACTTTTTATCAATTCTCATTTGTTACTCTCAATAGATATTCGTAATATATATTTTTAATGAAATTTACAGAGAAATAATTTATAGTTTACAATATATAATGTTGAGATTATTGAGACACGAAAAATGATCTATCTTTTAAACTTTCACCTAATTAAAATCAATAATTAAACACTCCCAATCCCAATCAATGTGTATGATTTTCTTATTAATGAAATTATTGTGAACTATGTATTTACGAAAGTGATATTATCGTAATAAGAATAACAAATGTGTCGAGACAGAATTACATTAACGCTAACGAGCCTATTACGAGTTGAAATTGCAATGGTCGCTCAATAAAGTTACTTCACCGTAAATAAATACACTGAAAAAATGAAAATTACTTTGACACAAATAGCAGCTCGCGATAGATAGATTTATCTCAAATATTTCGCAAAGTAATAATGTTCAAATGATTCCCACAACTATATAGCTTAATGATTAAATGAACGTGTTGCAAATAAATATAGAGTCATCATAATATTTTAATATATAAATTGATATGAAAAAAAATTAAAACTGAAACGATGTAAAAGACGTCATAAATTACGCTTATTTTTCTAATAAATTGTAACACTTATTATACCAAATTTTATTAATATTGCTTTTATTTACGTAGTATACATGAATTAATACTTCTTTAAGCCTATCGTTGATAAGTCTATATTAAATATTGATTATATTAAATTATATTGATTCTTCAGGAGGTATATTATCTTGTATATCATAAACTTAAACTGTTACATCTGTCCATGTCTAGTGAATGCATTTGCACCGATCGTTAAAAAAGAATAGTTCGACCTTGCTGCGGCAGCGGAATTACCGTAACGCGAGTAATCTTGTCGTCGATCTGCAGTTTATAACGAAAAGCGATCAACACGCCTGTTTGTAGAATTATTAACCTCACTACGCCCCGACCATCTATTACTCACGTTATCGAACTTATCTCTCATTATCCACATCACGGCATGGCTCTTGTACGATAAACTGGCCAATCAGAGTAACAGATCGAGCATCTTTCGCGGGGATGATGTCGATTTAGAAACCAATACTATCTCTTCCCGCATCATATCGGCATACAGTAAGTCGTTGTTCGTTTCATCAGTGAATCGACCGTTTTCCCGTTAACAGACTCGAGAAAGCGATAGCTCTCGTTTGACGTGTGCAATAAATCGGATATCGCGTGTCAATTTATAATTGATTGTCGATTTGTTGACGATGGGAAGCTTTTATATAATCATGCCTAGATGAGATAGTACATACAGCACACATTTCGTTCTATTTTATATCATGATTCTTGAATCTCTGGTTAACGGGATGAAAATGCTGCGGAGGGAACATCCTTCAATCGTGCAAACAATAATTGAAATGTCTATTTCAAATTGCAAAAACAAAGATAAAGAATATTAAAAGTGTTGAAGCTCTTATACTAAAAAATATAAATGAAATGTATAATATGAAGAAATAAAGATGAAGTTTAATAAAAATTTCTTTTTTCATTGAAGCTATTAAATTTGGCATAGATTTTAACGCTTGCTTTCCTTAAGTCTGCACTTTTTTTCTAGTCATTTTATAAATAATTACCTTTGTTTTTAAACTCACTAAACTGGAACATGTTTTTGAAATATGAAGGATTTTCAGAATATTCTTGTGAACATAAATAAGGTTTCTCCCTTCTGTTGTAAGATCGCTCATTAATTTTAAACATGAGAAATAACAATTGTTCAAAATAAATATAGACAATAAGAAGAGAAAGATTATTATCATATAAAAGATGTGCTAAAAATCTATAAAGAAGAAAGAAAGGAGGAGTGAGTGAGTACTTTTTTAACGTATGAAAATGTTTAACAAACGGCTTGTTTATAACATTTGGCAGGTTTTTAATTAATCTATTAATGTATAAATGCAACATAGATCAGAGGCTTAACGTAAAAAGAAGAAGAAGTATTATAAGAGAAAGATTATTAGCATATAAAAGACGTACTGAAAATCTAGAAAAAGAATAAAGATGGAAATGAGTACTTTTAACAAAAATGTTTAACAAACAGTAAATATATCTAATGTAAGAAAAATATTAGATATCGCTGCTACGATTTAGCAATGTTCAATGATAGTGTACGTTCATTCTCTATTTTAACGCATTAAGATAGGCAATGAATTTTCACTATCGCTGAACATTCTAAATCATAGCAGTGATATCTAATATTTTTCTTATGTTAGATATATTTACCTACAATTGCAAGCAAGTCGTTTATTGAACAGCTAATAATTTTTCACTTATAACTTCTTCTTCTTACGATAAACCTTTGGCCTGTGTTATACCTCTCTCATATGCTTATGGTGCGCATGCTGATTATTCAATTGCTATAAGCATATAAGAATTTTTAATACCGGTTCCGAACGACGGATTTTTCGAGAGGTATTTCTGTGGGTAAGGATATTCTCGGGAGGTTACCGGCTTTTTCCGAGAGGAGACACGAGTGTAAATATTTTAGTTCCTACTGGGTTCAAACTCGGGAGCTTTGGTATTATAAATCAGTGCGCTGTCTGCCACGCTTGTGCTCACGATCTTATAACTTGTTACCTATACTTACCTATACTTATTTTGAACAATTCTTATTTCTCATATTTAAAGTCAACGAGCAATCTTACAATAGAAGAGAAGAAATCTATGTTCACAAGAATATTCTGAAAATCCGTTCATCATATGTGCCTTCCAACAAGCGACACAATGATCATGTCATCTTTGTTTAACATTGGCAAACAACAAAGATGTAATGATATTGTGTCATTTGTGTCGCTTGTTGGAAGACACATCATATTTCAAAAACAAACAAAGGTAATTATTTATGAAATAACTAGTGCATTTTTATTAAATACTTGTTACGTTTGATTCATTTGTTGCACTTTAACATATGTTTTGAAATAGAATTATCGAGTATGATTATTCATATATTGCGTATAGGGTTTTTTTTAAAAAAAGAAGTTTTTTTCCTGAAACTGTCTAACAAATACTGCATGACGAATCTTGCGAAAGTTGTATTCTAATAATAAAAAAGAATATTTCACGTATTCTCTGTTAAAGAAATAACAATACAGTGTGAGTAATTGACAGAACCACTTTTCTCTTTTTTTTTTTCTATTATTTTCTTTTCAAGATAAAATATTTGATGATTTTTTTTTTTTTTTAACCAATTAGCATCGCGGAAAAGAGGTAATAATATGCCTCGAGAGAGGCCTTCAAGACATTCGACTTTCGATGTTAACATAGACTTTTTCAAATAGGATTATTTGTATTTTAGTAAATTATGCATTATACTAATAATTTATTAAAACACAATCTACTAAAAAAAATTGCAACGTGTGAGTTTTAGATAAAATTTCACTTCACTGACTTATTTAAAATCTTATGTATGACTCGCTCGTATGAACTTTATGATGCATGTACAAATCTATTGAGATACGAAGTCGGAGGCTTCGTGCAAGTGATAAGTTATGGGTAAATTGTAGGAAAAATTATTTTATTCGGATAATCTCAGTAACTGAAGTCAGAGGTAAATCTCGTTCTACGCGATTATAAATGCGACATGGCGCAGCTTAGAAGCGCGTAACAATCGAGAATATACCAAATATATTCGAGTATTCGGTACGAAATATTGGCAGAGATTTCGCCGATTCATGACTTTATATACAAGTGTCTGCTACAGCGAAGGCAAGAAAAGGCTTTCGTACTTATTTACTGCACGCTTGTCGTTTGGAGTGTTTGCCTAGCTAGTTACACAGCCGCTTGGGGCGTCGAATATAAATTTCCAATTGATTTACTCTCTACATGAAAAAGTTCTTGTATGTACGATCCGGTAATAAAGTGCCGCGAGTAACGCCGAGAATATACATTACTCTCAACTGATTCTATTTTATATATAATTAAAATTTTCTATTTTATATAAGCTTCCGTATTAACGTGTAAGAAATTTTATTCATACATTTTCTCTTAGATTACATAACGATTTAAATATCGTTTATGACAATCAATAGTACGATCAGTCCTTTCTACTGGCAAAATGATTGCAAAATGCAATTATACTTGATTTTGCTGAAGTATCTAAAAATTTAGCTATAGATGTAGAAAATAATTTTATTAAATTATCAAAATAGTTATGCAGGACGTTCAAAATGGTTAAAATGTCAAGAATTTTTTGCAGCATTATCATGCTTAAGCATGTTACACAATTATTTTCCAACAAAATTTGTTTTCAGATTTATATCTAGCTATTAGGCTTAAGATGCCACCTAAATTTTAGATATTCTAGCAAAAAGCGTTCTTTCCGTGTAATTAAAAATACTATTAATTAAAAATACGGCCAATTTTGAATAATCAATTTTGAATACCACAATATTATTTTTAATAAGAATATAAAAGAGGATTACAAGCTTAAAAACAAATAAGTACTTTTAATTTCTTTTAATTAAATCATACAAATAAAAACAGACATTTCGTATCCAATCGGATCATTTTCAATATAATAACAAAGAGTCGATTATAAAATATTCCTTAGTCATAAATTAAAATATGTTTACGTTCTATATATTTTGTGTGACTATGTTATATCTGTTACATTTATGAATTATCTACCGAATAATTATTTACGTTACACGACTCGCATTCAGAATGTCGAATCACAGAAACATTGGCGAGCCCACCTCCACAGTTGGAGGCCCGCGGCCACCTTAATGGAAATTAACACGGCGTACGGAAATTGATTGCCTAGCTTGAGTTCGCGACACACGCGGAGGACCTCCCGCAGTCGTCAGAACACGATGAAGGGTGCGATGCATCATGCGCCGCGTTCTCTTGGTCTGGTTCCGGTCGGTGATCCCGGGTATTTCCCGAGGGATGATTTATTCGGCGAGGCTATTTTAATTACACGCTGGGACATGCACCAGCGGAATAATTGCGATATTAGAGCGGCTGCATAGCGATCGACTGCTGAGAAATTGCGTGCTGTGGTGGTCTCGCGCGTGGCTCGCGGTGACACGCGTTTCACGAGTCGTGAGCTACAGTCGTATAATCTGGGCGGGATATAATTTAATTCGGACGAAAAATAAGAGATAATCATCCCGTTAATTCCTAGATGTGGAGAGACCGATTGATAAATCTATAACATTTGACGAGATTAAAACGCGAGATTGGATTAGAAAATTATTATTAGCAAACTTAGATTAATTCTCATAATTTTAACGACATAATTGCTCGATTATGAGATCATGTATCGATATCGCGACTACGAAGCGCGTATTTTTTGATTTCATATTATGCAAATGATTTGGGATTGTACGTAAGAGATTAAACTTATGTGTGCCTGCGAGCAAGAACGTAAGTGGGATATGACTGATGTAAAAGTAAATAGATACATTATACTGGAATCTCTACAATTTGCAATGCGTAAGTAAGTTTATTTAAATCGCATATTAAATATAAATCTTAATATAAAATCTTCTAAAAATATGTCTTTGTAATTAAAAATATAAGTCTTCTCCGGCGTGAGCTCAGTAAAAATGTACATATATTATTATAATAACTGCAGTTCCTAATTACTAAGTAATATGCTCTCTATATCGAAGCTGATACTTAATAATAATAGCTTAATCGAGAAAACCAAGCTGGTGAACCCAGTTGAACCTGCGTGCATATTATAGTTGCATGCGCACACGGGTGGCAAGCCATCTGGACGATGTCGGACAGATAACACGCTAATGGAGTTTTAATCCCTGGTTAAGTAATTGCTAATGAGACGACGGGGCAGAGCGGCATTTCCATATAGGAGAAATTATGCCGAAGAGATGCATCGTCAATGTCCTGCAACGATATCCTTCGGAAAAGACCGATAGAAAAGCCATCCTTGTAATCAAGAGGCTAATGGAAATAAGGATAATCTGAAGATTCCATCGGATTTCTCTTGCAAAGTTATGCAACTCTTTGGAATTTAAACTCGTGATATCGTTCTTGGAATTTTAATAATGCGATTTCGAATATATTTTAGATTATATTTTTGAAATCGTACCTGTATTGTTTTTTTACGTTAATTTTGTATGATTTTTCGTTATGAAATTGTTATTCAAAAAGAATTAATATATATTGAAAAATATGCGGGCTTTCTCACTTTCATCGTTTCTTACGTGCGGAAAATCAATTTAGCGAGAAAGGAGTAGGTAAATCAACAAACAGCGTGCAAAAGTCGGAGATAAACGAGCGAGGAACTTAATTATTATTGTTCCTCTCGTGATTTATTTTCATCCCGCACCGGGATGCGATATTGATTATATTCCGTAGCTCGTTGAGATATCTCAACCACTCCCTCGAGGTCTCGAAGGGTTAACTGCAGGATGTACGATGCGGCGTCTTCAAGGTACACCTGCACTATGCACCTCGCGATACGATATAATATAACTCGATGCATCGCGTGCATTACGTTTATTTGATCGCTTTAAAGCCCAATAATATCGTACATGATATCTAAATAATTTAATATTTCTAGTATTTTTTTTCGTTGTTCGCGAAAATCAATTAAAAAGTAGATCGATTTTCTTCTTTAAAGTATTGCCAAAAAAAAAACAATATAATTATAAAATATTTATTACATCTCTTATAATAAAATATATTTTTTATATTTCATTTAATTTTCTATATGATATAATTATTCTCCTTCATTTCACTCTGCCGCTACTAAATTCGTATCAATGCTTCAAGTCTATTTACTTTAATTGTCAGTATTTTTTATATTAATTTTTTATATTAATTTTTTATATTTCTGATCTTTTTAATTGTCTTCGTTTACTATGTAATAAGTCTGCGTTTATTATTTCAATCATGCTTTTTTGCAATTATACTCAAATCATTCTTGTCCTCTACTTTCATAAAATTATCAAATTATTTAGCAAGAACTTATCTTTCTGGAATTGTACTCATTTTTCTGTAACTTGTAATTTGTAATTCGTTTCGTTTTCTGGTAGACTTAGTAACAGCAATTCTGCTGGTGCCTCACCATTTGTGTATGCTTTGCTAATTTCTCTATACACAATAAAATAATAACAATAATAAACAATAATAATTTATAGTATAATTAAGATATAATAATAATATACTTAAGATTCTTTATGTCTTAATTATATTATTATTATATAATACTTTTAATATATTATATATTGAAATTGTCAAAAATAGTTGAAGTATTACTGACTTACATTACTTATTCTTTTTAATTATTTAAATATAAATCTAAATCGAGAGAAATGAACGGATGTACGGAATGCTACACCGATGATCACTTTCGGAAAGATAAATAACAGCTAATTTGTTTGATAAGCGATCCCAACTTATCGCAATGCATAAAAAAATGGTGTGTTTGCGGAGAAATGCATAGCGTTGCACAACGAAGGCCTCAATCGAAATCTCGCGGATGAAAAGCACCGGTTGCTCCGACCCGAGCGGATAGACTCTAGACGAGGGCCACAGAGTATACGTTGTCCCGATCGAGATAGAAGAGATATATGGACTTGCCGAGCGAAGCTCGTGATCTTAGCCCTTGGCACAATCGCAATTGCTCGGCTATCATCGAATGCAATCGAGAACGGCATCCTCGATTCGCATACTCTTCCTTGCAACGCATTCTTGATGCTCTCCACAAAATTCGTATGAAATATTGCGGATTTTTCCCGACAAACAATTCCGAAATTCATTTGCCTCTCGACATTAACTCACATTTTAAGTTAACAAATAGCAATTTAATTTCATTTTAAAAGTTTTATAGAAATATAAATATGTATAGTAGATATTTATACAAAAATCTCAAATTAAAAATTCGAATATAATAATAGAAATAGAAAAAGTTTCATCGTTACTACTCAGAATTATTTAGTGAATTATTTCAAATAATAACAATAATTTTTTTCTAGTCCTTTTTTTTGCTCTAAGTAAATATAAAAAAATATCTAAAGATGAATTTGAAGCACAGATCACATATATAATATATATGTCTATAAATGTCTATATCTGTATGTTATTTATATGTTCAATCAATTGAAAAACTTGGAAGCATGCAAAGTAAGGAATTCAATGTTGCTCGATCATCTTTAATGCTCTCCATTATCTATAAAATTAATTAAGAGATGATCGCCCCGCAAAAGAAAATTCGCGAGTCTACTTGCGCAAGTAAAACTTGAGGTTTCCTGCTTCTGATATTTCATTGCCGATAGATTCTCCAGCGGCCAGCAGGAGCCTCGGAGTTTCATGAATGAAATCTCGAGATCGTCCGACGTGCAGCGATACATTAACGTTACTGGCCAGACTCGCGTTCTTTACCAGGAATCTTGAACATGTTACAGCCAGGTGTTGAGATACTGCTTCTCTAACGGGTGAATAAAATACACGTCAAATTTGCTCGTCGTTTATCATTATTTTCTCTTCATGTTATTGTAAATCGATAAATGTAAAAAAAAAGCACACACATCTCGCTACAGATATTTCAATATTCTATAAATAAAATATTCAAATATCAATTCAAAATATCACGTTTATAATGTTCATTCGTTCATTTTCTTTATTTTGTGAATTAAATTTTCATCATAAGAACTATAAATATAATTAAATATTATATGTGCATGCTATTGTCAAAAAAGAAATTTTATTAAATTAATGTAATATAAAAAAAAAATATTTTTTAACAAATCATCAAGGTCAAATATTTTCTCAATTTCTCTAACCATCTATTTTTAAGTTAACTCTAAATTAATGGATTTATTGTAATAAAACTGCCAAGAAAGACATTCGCACTATTCAGCGTGAAATGAAAGATTCTCAAGCAGCCGACATTAAATAGTCGATCGCTACGCTAATTAGAGACACTTCAATTTAATGATACAAACGCTGAATGCTCATTTTACTCCATAATTAAAACCAATAAGATATATATATATATATATATATATATATATATGCAGGAGACGAACAAATGGTCACCCGTTAGAGGCACAGCCCACGCGCTTCGAACGAGACGTACAGACTCGTTGTATAGTCAGGTGGGTATATAAGGAGTTAAGGACCAGCCGCGCAAGAGGGACGGAATAAAGAGGAAAGAGAGAAGGAAAAAGAAGAAGCAGAAGCTGGGTTGCAGGAGTATCTGATGGGCCGATTGCATCATTAGCGAGTATACGTGCTCGCTAGTGAATCCACTGGGGAGAAGCTAGCTTGGCAGCCGGACCGATCGGCGGGCACCAATTAAATCTGATAAGGATGATCTTTTCGACATTCGATGGAGATGATGTAGAACTTCGATTTCGAGAGGCGAGAGAAATCGAAAGATCCGCAGGGTGTCGAATGCGTGTTTCGGTAATGAGCTATGTGGGCTAATGCTCATCGATCAGCTCTTGGTGGTCTCTAATATAATCGTTAATTTATTATAATAAGAATAATAAGAATGTCTAATTTGAATTTTAGTTATATTTTTTACTAGTATATTGTGTCATAGTTAAAGTTATATGACTTTATGAGAAAGAGAGAGAAATAAAAATGATGAACTTTAAGACTTTTGGATAACTCGGCAATACTTTTTATTTCCTTTTTCCAGAACAAAATTTAAAAAAAAATTATATCTGGGATGCTGTGGCCATCCTACCTACCTCTTAAAAGTTAAACTCACGTCAAATCTGATATTTTTATTTCGTTTTAATCGATATAAAGCTACTAATATAAACATAGATCGATAGACAATAAAAAATGACAATAAATTTATATAAATTAAGATAAAACTGACAGATTATAGAAATATGAGAATTAATAATTATTTATTTATTTTTAATAAATTGCATCACTGGATTGTTTTATAAATCGAATCTCTGTATTTCAAAGTACTTTCGCCCATGATTTGGAATAGACTGTTGTTGAAAAATCACGATGTCGCGATGGATGGAACGGCATTCCGCAATTTCGCGCGTCGAGTTTTTACATCGCAAGAGAAACCACGCGAAGAAGAAGACGAAGAAGAGACAAGGGAACTGTGTGCGGGAGATTCGCGAAATGTTTCCGTTCCTGCTAACCGGTGGCAAGTCATGCTATGTGGAAGGATTTTATCGGACCCACAAATCGGCTGCACTTTGTACGTTCGCGGCGATTTAAAAAGGAAACGACGTTTTATCACGCCGCACGATCGATAAGGTATTATTCCGGAGTGGAAGCTGCGAGTCTGTTCTTCATAGCTCGGCGCGTAAGAAATAGAGTATCGTACCCGACAAGATATTAAGCGTCACTCATACTGCATGATCGAGCCATCAAGAAGTAATTCAAGTACATACATGTCGCGGCGATTTAACATCTCTATGTTTTATCAGCGCTGTCGCGGTGCTTGTCGCTGATATTTAACTGATGCGTTCCCGATGATCGAAAAGACAGACCTGTGATTTTTATATCACGTTTATTCAGCACTTGATCTAGATTTTCCTTTTTTAACTCTATCTAAAGATATAAATAAAGATTGATAGTATTCACAAAAAATCGAGTAAATAAAAAATTGAACTATTTACAACTAAAATATTTAAGAAATTAATATAGAGTCTTGTTCATAAGTACGAAGCACTGCTAGAAATTGACGTAAATATTTTAGTTATCTAACAAAAAATAAATTAAAAACAACCTTATTAAAAATAATATTTGTTTTAATAATTTCAGTATTTTGTTAGTTCTTCCTTGGCTTTCGTATCTTTTTCAAGAAAATACAATTGTATAAAATGTCATTGAGATCTAAACTAGCATGCCAACATGAGCAGAATTACGTGAGATGTTTATGAGAATTTAGTGTTCTTTATGTGCTAATTTAATGCTCTAATTTTGATTTTGTTGCTATAACAGTTTAGCAACAAATCATTTTATGCTAGTTTTAAAAAAAGTTGAAACTTATCTGTTAAAAAAGTTAATATAATAATACAAAAAATATTTATCACAATTTAATGCTAAGTGCTTTTAATATAAACTAATTTAAATTTTGTTACGCTATTCTTTACAGACTGTTAAAAATAATAATAATCAAATCCAATATGTCATACGCTGTCATATCATCGTATTGAAATCATTGACCAAAACGGAATATTAAATGAAATGTCAGTGCTTGCATTAAACAATTTCAACAACGTTTGGATACTAAGTTTTACGTATTCAACTAGTCCTATTAATTCATTTTTCATTTTCTTATAAATTCATTAAGTATGTCCTTCAATTTTGTTAGAATATCATAAACATCAAATAATACAATAAATTCTAGAAAAAATTGAGATTTGAATCGCAATTTAATTACTTTCGGCCAAAACTTTTCTCAGAAATCTCTCTCTTTTATTCCTTTATCTTTAAAAATTTAGATTTATGAAATTATAAACATTCATGTTGGCATGCTAGCTTAATAGACATTAAGAATATTCATAATTTGTTATTATTTTAAGATAATCTTAAGTAATGTCTTAAGATGCTAATCAGCCCTCTAATTGGCTTATGATATCTTAATACTGTACTTAAAATATAAGACTTAACTAACTGTCTCAAATATAAGAATCGATTATAAATACCGGCATAAGTACTAAGTATGCTGAACCACTTAAAATCAAGGAT
>Ga0157363_1002882_pt1 | contig 15346 bp, 11 predicted proteins | sample AttsexASBM1_FD_111477 | JGI IMG/M metagenome (GOLD analysis project Ga0157363, IMG submission 111477) | Fungus gardens microbial communities from leaf cutter ant in Ribeirão Preto, State of São Paulo, Brazil - Atta sexdens ASBM1 | ecosystem: Host-associated > Fungi > Mycelium > Unclassified ...
AAAAAATATATATATATATATATATATATATATATATATATATATATGTATATGTATATATATATATAATATATAAAATAATATATAAAATTGTATATAGAGTAGACCATTTTAATTCTCCAAGATCTTGTAAGCAAAATAGCGAAAATTGTTTCAGATAAAAGTTATATGGTTTTGAGGGAGATATAAGATGATATCATTAATTTGACCTGGAATAATTGTATGAAGATCATAAAGATCACTTTTAATTTCTTAAATAAGATGCCCCAGTTTTTAATTGCATATTCTTGTAGCACAGCTCGAGAGCTTTCCATTATAATTAAGTTCGTTTTTATTAAGTAACTTTTAATTAACTTTTTGAGTTATAAGGCTTACAAATTACAGCACTGCTAGTTATTAACATTACCCAAGGTGTCCGACAGACTAAAATTTCTTAAATGTTTAGGATCATGACCTGGATAACATGTCTTAAGATCCAGATCTTCCGCTAAGAAGTTGTTCCATTACATATCGTAATATGGAAAGATCATACGTTCGGTACCGCTCATGCTATTGTTGCGTTTACATGTAAAGTACATCTCTTTTAAATATTTTTATTTAGTTTTCATTTGTGCGTCAGTTTTAATAAAACCCGTTCCTTTCATTTTAGGTTCTAATGATCTATATATATCTATATGTTTGTGACGCTTTCCGTCCATTAATTGGATTATTCGTTTTTCTATACATAAAAATTATCGTTTCCATATCCATTTTGATCTTTTCATTTTTCTTAAATTTGCATTATTCAAAAATTCACACGAGCATTTTTTGGCCTGTTCATCTAGTAGTGAAAAATTCTTATAATATCTCAAAATATTTAGAAAAAGTATCATATTTTAAATTTATGAAGTATCATATTTTAAATTTATTTCAGAAAAAATATCTTAATTTTTTTTTAAATTTTTTTAAGTTTTTTTTTCCGAATATAAAAATAGTAATACAGAAATTCTAAATAATTCTGAAATTTACAAAGATATTCCCAAATTGTATGTAAAATTTTCAAATTATATGATTTTAAGAAAATTCTAAGAAAAATTTTTAGCAAATGGAATTCCAATTGCGATCATCTGATTATCATCATGAGATTCAAGAATAAGAACAGAAACAAGAATGGGAAGAGTAGCAGAAACATTAACAGCAACAGAAATAGGAACAGTTGCTGAACACAAACTCTTTGAACTTTTCGAATACGATCCTTTAAACATTTTTAAAATTTTTTTATCACGAGATATGATACGTCCAACGAGACATATGTCAATTTGAGATTAACAAATGATAGTTGTAAGTTGAGTAACGCGCATTTACATCGAAGTTACAGGCGGCCTATTTCAGGTCAGATCACACATCGAAGCCTTTTTATTATATACAGCCATTTTATTTTTATGACAGTTGCATTAAAAATATTAAGAGTACAAATTAGTTCGGTCCGTTTTTTTGTGTTCAAAAATGCATTTATTTCAAAACAAAATGAATGAACACATCAATTAGTATTGTCTATCGCTGCCTACTACTTTTTCCCATCTCTCAGGCAATTTTTGAATTCCATCTCAAAAAAATGACTCGTCTTTGGAGGCGATCCAATTTTGAAGCCAATTTTCGATTTCTGCGAAAGAAGTAACTTGTTGCATCCTTCGAAACCAGTAATCAAAAGGAGCAATGTCTGGAGAATACGGCAGGTGCAGTAAAACATCCCATTTGAGCGTTTCCAAATATTTTTTTATAACTTTAGCGACATGAGGCCGAGAATTTTCATGAAGAAGAATAACTTTATTATGCTCGTATTTCGGCCGTTTTTCTCGCAATGCGCGAACGACTCAAACGAATCAATTGTAGCCGATCGCCCGTAATGGAATCGCCAGGTTTCAGCAGTTCATAGTAAACAAGACCCTTTTGGTCCTGATACAGAGCATGATCTTCGAATGTCGTTAAAGTCGTAAAAAAATATTTGGAAACGCTCAAATGGGATGTTTTACCGCACCCGCTGTATTCTCCGGACATTGCTCCTTCTGATTATTGGTTGCTGATCTTCTTCGAGTAATGCCTCTAATTCTTTGTCTTCGAATTTTTTTGGCTGTCCAGAGCGAGGCTTGTCTTCAACGCTGAAATCTTCATCCTTGAAACGTCGAAACCATTCCTTACATGATTTATCAGTTGGAGCAGTGTCACCATAAACTTCGACAAGAATTCGATGGGTTTCAGCCGCACTTTTCTTCCAATTAAAGCAGAAAATCAAAACCTTTTGTGGTTAACACAAAATTCGACATTTCAAACAGTAAAAAAGTTTTTGTATGAAACTCAAAGCGATATAAACTGAATATTATTAGCAGATGTTTAACCTCTCTGAAATCACTAAAATCAGCCATCATTATGAACCATTCACAACAGCTATCTTTAGGGAAACGGACCGAACGGACTAATTTGTATTCCCAAATCTTTTTTTTAATGAGAAAAAAAACTGAATTGGGAATATTAGAATAATCTATTGAATAACTTGTTCAATAAATTATAGTTACCTCAAGTTCCATTCGAAGAGCTTCATCAAATCCCATTGCCGCAAATTTGGATGCACAATAGTCTATCAATTTTGGAATCCCGCATTGACCGGCTAAACTGGCCACGCTCACGATATGTCCTTTATTGCTTTCCAGCATCGTTGGAAGAAAAGCTTTTACAGTCTAAAAAAGAATTATGGCAAAGTATTTATTAAAGCTCGAAATATCCAAGTATCCTCCCGCTTTGTTATCCGTGCGAATCTGGACCGGTTCCGTAGGTACTCGCTAATTTGAGTAGCTGCAGAACCGTGTACGATGCGAGTGTTCATGAAACCATCTGCAATACGAATATCTGAAGAATCGTGGGCAATATGGATATCCATTTTGATGCAAGTATCCGCTACATGCTACAAATATTTACGTGTAAATTTAAAAATAAATAAATTTTGTAAATTTTAAAGGTATGCATTTTACAATCATTTGTAGTGATTTTCATTCCATTTGTAATTAAAATATTCCGGAGTTAAACTATTTCATTTTCGCATTATGAATTAAACACTTCCAAATTTAATTTGCTTTTCACTGTATGACCAGATTTTTAATTCAAACTGTTTACAAACAAAATGAAAATTGGTATAAACAATTCTAAAATTGTTGCCTTTAAAATTGACAAAATTACATGCAAATATCTGTAATATATAGTGGATATTCGCATCAAAACAGGTATCCATATCGCCCACGATTCCGTGAGCCATATTGATGACCCATATTGCAAATGATTTTGCGGGTACTTGTACACAATTCTGCAGGTACCCAAATTAGCAGGTATCCGGTCCAGAACCGTATGCATGAGTAATAGATGCGGGCAAGTATTCGAATTTTACGTTTTTCGGTTTCTTTTCCGAACTCCAGTATTATTAGTTCTATTATTTAATCATTGATATTATGCCTATGCTGCATCTGCGCCACCCGAAACATTGTCTTAACACTGTGAAATTTCGCCGAGTTCACAAGTGCTCGAAAGAAGATCGCGAAAAGGAGTGCGTTTATGTTTTGAGTTCTATTATAATTAGAGAGATTCTCTCACAGGGAGAGAATTGCATCACGTGATCCGTTTCCTCTGATTGGACATGAGCATCAAAATTCCATGACATGAAAGAGATTGGAGAAAATTAATCACGTGATCCCCGTCTTGATTGGACATGGGCATTGAAGTGATGCAATTTGCCTCTCTCACTGTGAAGCTCTCTAATCCTAATTTCCTGGTTCCTGGATGAAGAGAAGGTTGACAGGATCTAAATTGGTTCAGCATAATATTTCCGAATCTTTGTACATAATCACCCAACAAACACAAAATTACATGTAATATACATACCTACGACATGTTATATTACAGTTATATTATTGAGTGGAAAATTACAAGGTACGTTACATGTAACTTTATGTTTTCTGGGCAATTCTGTATAATTACAGTTTCTAAATTTATTAAGATCGATATAGTCGATTTTTATATCTAAGACTATTTAAATACTATTTATAAATCTTAAGATGGCATGAACCAATCAGAGCTGTATTAGCAATTGAAAGCTCAGTTCTATAACTCACGGTTAATTCTTAAGGGGATGCTGGATCAACGGCTGAACTTAATTAAGATCGATAGTACAGACTTTTTTTAATTCCAAATAATGGTCAGTACTTTCATTTCTTGTACTTATTATCGTTGTGCTTCGCTCAAACGTCCTTCATCTGTCCTTATCTAGCATATTGCAACACCATCTCTTAGAAGATCGAACACCTACTGCTAGACAATTATTGCTTTGTTTATTATTCCGAGTCTTCGCTTAGTGTTCGTACATATCATTTGATCGATATAAATCTTTCTTTTGAAACTTTTAATCTTAGTTTCATAAATTCAGTATTGTTTGTGCATGTAATGCATTGAGTGCTGCACTATCGTTTGTTCATACGAGCTATGAAATTTTTGTATAAACATCTATGGCAGTTGATAATTCTACGAGTTGAAAAAATGTAAATAAGTTTTTAACTTTTTTCCGATATTTAGTATAAAATCTATTGCAGCATTCCCAAATTTTTGTCTACTTTAATTTAGTTTCGTCTACTTTAATTAAAAGGATTTTTTATTTCAGTAAATTCAGAGATTTATATTTACAAAATCCTGACAATTTGACTATTCCAGCATCTTCTTAATCGCGGTCACTTTATCTCTCCTTTTAATTCTAGAATTGAAAAATCTTTAGCTTTTATGTTTCAAGACCGAAAAATCAATTCGGCACGAAGTTTAAGAGGATTATGAATTCACATGATATATGATATATGAATTCACACAATAGAATTATACAAGTACTTAAGACCATTAAATGCATTGATCTCTTATTAGTTGTGTATTCACATGTATATGGTCCTATAAGTCCTTCTTACTTTAATATTGTTTATTTACATCGCCTGAAATAAGACATTGTTCTTACATATGAGTTATTGTGAAAAATATTACTAATTAGTGATCTAAAGGCTTAGAATGCATGTACGGAATGCTGAAGATCCGGGTTCGATTCCTCGTCAAGGTAATATTTTTTTCGCAATACATTATTTATTTACAGATTTTAATGTTATTCGACAGTATTAAGATTGTTTTAATTATAGGATGTTTATGATGAATTGTTAAATTGCTAGTTAATTTATCTTGTAATATTACTGCTTTAGTGGAATTTGGATTTCAAGACCAAAAAATCATTTCGACACGCAGTTTAAAAGGGCTACATAAAGTCACGTAGAATTAGATAGTCCCGTATTGAAATTGTATTAGATAATTCCGTATTGAGATTGTAAATTAAAACCACTAAAACCGATACTGTGTAAAATTTATAATATTTTAATACACCAAATCAATCAAATCTTAAATAAGTATTCTTTATTAATTATCTGTACAAAAACCATGACTGTCAAAATCCTTTAATTTAAAATTTTAAAATAATGAAAATTACTGCTCACATACATCGTCGATTCTTGTCCGTTAAAATATATACTTAAAACGTCATCTCAGAGGATGTTACTCTTCCTCCTTTTCTCTCAAAAATTTTGAAACGCATCATTTTTATACAAATGAATCATTTCTTTCATGTGAATGATATAATTCCTGAATGTCAATCCGGCTTCCATAAAAATCACAATATCCCTACTTCTCTTCTTCATCTGTCAGACTCTGTTCTTCGATTTTTCGATAATAGCTCTTTGTTAGCTCTTATAGCTTTAGATTTTTCTAAAGCTATCGATATAATTATGAGCTATTGACTGCCAAGTTGCATCATTATGGCCTATGTGACTCTTCTTTATCACTTTTACGTTCCTTTCTCTCTAATCGTTCTCAGCAAATTTTCGTTTATAATTCTTCTCCTAGTTTCTTTCTAATATCGAAGATCTCCTTTGATATACCTCAAGATTCTATTCTTGGTTCTTTATTTAATGTGTTTGTTGCTGATTTACCTTCCATAGTCTCCTTTAGACCTTACATGTATGCTAATGTATTGCTCTTCATATCTTTCCTCTGAAGCTCTCTCTGTTGCATGCTTATTAAATGATAACCTTCGACAAATCGTTTGAGACAAAGAATATATACAGTGTCGGCGTAATCAAACAGAGATATTATTAAATTGTGTAACTTGTAGTTTCTGAGAGACCGACATGATGAAAAGAATATAGTAGTTTAAAACGAGAACAGGCAAGCCTGCATTTAGTAACAATATGATGTTCAAATGATCATGATGAGTCAAGCCTAGAATTTTGATAGTCATGCTAGAAATCAATGAAACATTTTGAATAAAGATATTGAGGAAGGTAAGAAAGTAAGGTAGAAGAACCAGCAATTAAAAATGAAGATTTAGCAGGATTTAAATGCAGTCCATTTAGTATCGATAATAAATAATACTATTGTATTCTATCTAATGTATTTTGTTAATAGTGCACTCAATAAAGTTAATAATAATAATAATAATAATAATAATAATATGTTGAATTACGTCCTATAAGTTAACGGAACAAAGTGAGAAATCAATTCTGGTTATGCAGAATAGGACTTTTTCTGAACAACATTTTTCGACTGCAATGATAATAATCTTTTTTATGACTCAAATAGTGATAATAAGTCGGAGAGATCGAAAAATAAAAAAAAAGTTTTCTTTGAAAGCATTACATATACATAATAGCACATAGAGGCGCACGACTTTCCACGTGAAGAAACATATACTGGAAGGAGCAAAAGTCTGTATAATCCTTGTACATTCGGCTGAAGCCGAGAATTGACAAGGATGGAGAGATAATGATCGTAGATTGTAATGCGCATGCTCCATACAATCATATGCGCGTGCGCGATGGATACTCAAACTGAATAAAATATATCGTTCATCACAAAGGTACAATTCGCTTGTGCGTGTATTCCCTTTCTAAGATCATGCGCATTACCAACTATGATCATCATTTATTCTTCTTTGTCAATCTACTCGCTTTCACTTTCAAGAGATTATGCTCCTTCCAGTATATATTCTAAGCAAAAGAAACCCCCCCTCCCCTCCCCCTTCTTAGAGATGCACGACTTCCACTCGAAGTCGCTTCTATTCGTACGCCCCCAAATGGGATGGGGGGGGGGGAGAAGTGAAGTGAGAATCGCTTTATATGTAAAGTCGTGCGCCCTTACGCAGAGAAGTAAGGTAGAATAAATAATTTAAAAAATAGGTAGACTATATATTTTTCGACTTCTCTCAATTTATTATTTATACTATTTGAATCATAATAAAGATTATTATCAATGATTATTTACAACTGAAAAATGTTGTCAAAATTCGGAAAAGGTCCTATTCTGCAATTATGGTACCTCAATATTTTTATTTGTTGCTCATTTGTTGCTAAAAAATTGCCAAAAAAAAGATTTGTTGTTATATCGGTTTTTTTAAAATAAGTTTCACTAAAGGAAGATTAAATTAGTGAAATGATATACACATATATAATAATAAACTCAATTCACATAAGAATTTGTTACTAATTTATTGCTATCGAAATATCCTAATTTTCATTACCTACAAAGTAAGTGTAGGTGAATAACAACAAAAAATAATAACAACAAAAAAACTACAGCGTGCTGGTCGAACAAAAATAAAGAAACGAAGTAAAAAACTTGTTACTCGCTTAAAATTGATACTGAAATATCATCTGAATTTGTTGCTTTCGAAATATGCAAGTGACAAATTTGTTGCAAAATAAATACAAATAACAACAATAAACTTCAGCGTGCTGAACAAGAGTAAGTCTAAGTCCAATTTTAAAAACTTCACTTTATTTCTTCATACAAACTACTAATCTATGGACTACTATTTCGTAAATACAGACTTTTATATGAAGTAAATGTTGCCACGATGTAACAGCTCTGGAGCGCTATATTGATTAAGAAATGGTAAGCAAGATTAATTTCGAAATGTTTTGTCATCTTCAGCATAAACTCCATCTCACGGACACGTATTAATGCATATACTTTAATCCTAGAAAAGGATTTTAAATTAGTAAAAGAAGAAAAAAGTAATTGTTTTACAAAAGTAATTATTATACAAAAATTATATGGTTTAGTCGTAATATAGATGACTTTAGGACTCCTTTAAACCCACTAGTAAAGACACTAATAGTTTCAGTATACAGTGTTATTCTTTTGTGTAGTCCGCTTAGCATCATGGTTTCGTTTAGCATATATAATCTACAGAATTTTTATACTAACTAAACATTAAATTATACATTTACACCCGATTTAGACCGAAGTTTTATAATTTAACGTCATATTATCATTGAATGTTATAATTACTGACGTTAAATGCCGTGTAAACGTTATTTTACGACGAAGATATTACATTAATGTAGTAACTTTGTAAAATAGCATTTATACAACATTTAACGTCAGTAGTTATAACATTGATATTATAACTTTGATATAAATCGAGCTATATAAACACTATTAATTAGTAATTGTCATGAGTTGTACGCATCAGATTGGTGCAGGTATAAGTAATATTAAACAATATTATTACTAATATTATTAATAATAATATTAGACAAAGAATTTCTTAGAATTTGATTACACAGTAAGTAGGAAATATATGCTTTTAACAAATAACTTTGTGCTAATAATTAAGTGCTAATAATTTGAATCATTTAAATAATATTAAATATAATTTTAGTACTTTTTTCATTCTTAGCATAAAACTGACACTATTATTTAACATGTCTTTTTAATTATACATAAGATTTTTATAATTCTGTAAAACTAATTCAAAGATAGCAGAGCAACTGTAAATGTGAGTAATTTGCTTCAATTTAGCATTTTCTTAAAAGCAAAAGTCTTTTAAATAATCTGTCTGATAATCTGTGTAGTACATATATTTGACCTGACGCTTCATTAACACTGATGATATATTATATTATTAGGTATATTATATTATATTATATTATACTATTAGAATTCTATTCTGTAACTCTTAATAATGACTGTAACTGTAGCATTACAGTGTCGTTGTGCAGGCTTCGTACATAAAAAAGATACTGTAACACTACAGTTACAGTTGTTCTTGTTTTTTTTAAATTAAATTTTTTAAATTAAAGAGAAAGTAATAGATGTAAAAAACTGACACATATAAAAAGTTAATGCTCAGAATTATAAATTTTAGATAGCACTAATCTAATACCAGTTTGTTATTTTAACTTGAAACTTTTTAGAATCTTCTATATGATATTGAAATAACGAAATAAAAAATACAGAAAATGAGATAGATGTATAATCAAGCATTGTAAAAGAGAAAATGAAAATTCGAATATAGAAAATACAAATAAAACGAATAAATCTTTTATAAAAAGAAGAGTTATAGCAAATATTTAAAAAAGAAACGTTTTACAAAAATATTATACAATACCAATGCGCAAATAAACTCGCTATATATTAATGTAAATAATTCGAAAAGATAATACTTCTTTTATTTAATGAAAGGATAGAAATAATATATATTCTAATAATCTAAATACAATAAAGTCCTCTCTTTCTTTAGATAATTTTTTTGATAATTTTACAAAGATTATTGCAAACATTGTTCTAATGATTCCAAATATTTCCATTAAAGATACACAGGGTGTTTCATAATTTATCCGACAGAGCTCGTGGCTAGATAAAGCGGACTAAATTGAGATGGAAAATTTATTATTTTACAATTTTCGCAATAGTTAACGAGATATTAATCTTTAAAGAAAATGCGCGATCATCGAATATGCATATTCTATTATCAAATGTATTACCCGGCAGGCCATCCCCATTCCCCGCGGCCCGCGTGCCGAGCTAGCAATGGATGTATGCTTGATAATAGTAGGCCGAGCGAATGCGCGTATTCAGTAATCTTTAGAGATGAATATCTCGTTAACTATTGCGAAAATTGTAAAATGGTACAAGACTTCCCCCGTCTCAGTTTAGTTCGCTCTACTTATTTACAAATTCTGTCGGATAAATTATGGGATACCCTGTATAATTAAGATGTAAAAGAATGTGATTTTCATAGAATATACTCTTTAAATTTCTTGAAGCGAAATCTCACTCCAAAAAAAGAATGAAAATCTGTCACTCTTATTCAAGAGTTCAAATATTTTCACTCTTTTTCAATAGTGGCAGTATTTTCATTATTTTGGAGTGAAATTTTACTCGAAGAAAGAGTGCGGCCAAGATGTTCCTTCAACTCTGGCATTGAAATTAAGGATTTAAGGTAGGTACCAAATGAAAAATCTCGTTGAACTAAATATAAATATATATTTTTATTTTGCACCGATTTTCTGTCCAAAAATTATAGAGTATATGTTTATATTATAATATTATATATTATACGTGGATCGTTTGATAAGTTTGGTAAATTTCCATGAAATGGCGCTACAATCCATTTGATGACGCGACATCTCGAAAGATCCACTCTTCGAACCCCTTCAGGCCAAATTTCAGCCGGAAAGGACGCATAGTTCACGTTTGGTAGTCATTTCATTTGGAATTATGTATATGGTAGCCATATGCAAGGTACCATATGACAGTCATAATGTGACTGCAACGTTCATCAGTGCGCGCGCCAGATTCGTCAGTCATAATAATACACCGTGATGGCTTCTCGACTTAGAACCCGCAAGGATAAATTGGTAGTGATCGATTCCACTTCGATATCTGGATTCATGATAGACTTAATTAAAACTGGAAATAAATGAAGAATTTCGGATCTTTATCGAACCCTATAACTTTGGAATGAAAAGTCAGTGTAATATAATAAAATAAAATATATATATTTGTATTCAATTCAACGAGATTTTTTATTTTAATTTTTAGTTTCACTGCTAGAATTGGGGGAACATGCCCCATATCGCATTCTTTAAAGAGTAAGCAATAAAATTCATTATATTAACATTTTGCACAAAAATTAAATAAGTTATTAATATCATATAAATTAAATTGATTTTGTAAGATTTTTGTTTTTTATTTCTTGTAATAAAAAAACCTTGATGGAATTATTTAAAAAAATAAAATAAAAAATCTTAGTCAACTACTCCAATCGTTAATTTCATGTAGGGTCCAACAACGAATCATGTAAATTTCGAAAGCTTATATCTTTCTCAATTATTGAAGATCTGAGTTGAAAATCTGAGTTTTGACATATAGTTTATAAATTTAATTGGCTACATACTGTAAACAATAACTCTTAAGAGGATCTTAAAGTGAAGCTCTAACTCCGACGAAAGTCGCGTTTTTCCAGCGTAACGACATGTCTTTATACACTAACATCACGCAACCTATGATACACATAGTCGCGTTCGTCAATTTTCGTATAATAAATTCGTCGTGATAAATCATCTAAGTTTAATTCTAAGAACTCGACGTTATTTGTTCATGCAAACTACGTGTTTGTAATTACTATTTCGTAAGTAGGTTGCAAAACTTTCGTATCAAGTAAATATTGTCACGACTTGACAGCTTATATCAAATAAATATTGTCACGACTTGACAGCTTATATCAAGTAAATATTGTCACGACTTGACAGCTTAAGATGCCATGTTACACTAAGAAATGATAAAAAAATATATCAATTTCAAAATTTTTGGTTATTCTTGGCATAAACTCCACCTCATGAACATGTATTAATGCATATATTTTAATCCTGGAAAAGGATTTTCGAATCTATAAAAAAGAAAAAGAATATTTGTTATACAAAAATTATATAATTTAGTCGATAATATAAACAGCTTCAGGGTCTTCTTAAATTATTTTTTAAGTTCAGCTATAATTTCGATTATTTCAAAAAACGGATTTATTGCGTACAAGAGATGTATACAATGAACCATGCTAGTTTTAATAATGAACTACTGTTTTATACTGCAAATTTTTGAAATTATTTTAGTTTTGCTATATTTTTAATTGTTTACTTTTTAGAAAATAGATAAATTATAAGATGAAAGGATTCAAAAGGCCGATAGCCGCGTTTTTTTGTCAAATTCTTTTGTTTGTGAATAAAAACGCGTCGAATGAGTATATTCTTATTAAGATTCCAGGAAAAAATGTTTTATATATAATTATATAAAATTATATAAAAATATATATAATTTTATATAATTTTATATAAAAATATATATAATTTTATATAATTTTATATAATTGTACATAAATGAACATATTTTATATATAATTGTATAGGAGGATTCGATTAGGTGGCGTGAGTGAATGTGGATGCGATTATAAAGCGGTGCGTAATTCAGAAGAGATAGATAGGTAATTGAGGAGTTTAATGTGATATATAAAAAAGAGATTAAGTTAGATTAGGGTGCGAAGGTAAGATTGCAGCAGAGGTGCCATAGTAGAAATTAAGCGAGTGAACTTGGCAGATCGAAGAGATTATGATAACAAGAGAACAAGCCGGCGCGGCCGGCAGCGAGACAGGTAGAGGATGTAAGATGAGGCAGGAAATAGGCCAAAGGAAAATAATAGAGATAAAAAGAATAGGATTTATGAATACGAAGAAGAGAGAAAAAAAGATATGTTTAAGGAGGAATTAAGGAGATACGCGGAAAGAGAGATAAATAACTAGAAAAAAGAGATGAAAAATTGGTTAGAAGAAAAGATTATGGAAACAAGGAGGGAGTTACATGACTGTATGGAAAGAGAGAGTAAAAGATCGAAAGAGAAATAGTTAAAACAAAAAGAGAGGCAGTGGTTAGGCTTAAAGGTTTGAAGGAAAAATGTAGAGGTTAAGTGTGAGCAACTAAAAGGTGAGGTTAAGTAGCAGTAGGAAAGGGGATAGTGAATTAGAAAAAACTAAAAGCATAGTGAGAGGGGAAGATACAGTACATATATAGGAGCAGAGATTTACAATGAAGGGGGCTTAAGCAACAGAAGAGGTGAATGTTCTAAAGAGATGGGTAATAAATATTGAATAAATATTGAATAAATATTGAATAAATATTGGATAAATAGTGAAAGGAAGAAAAAGAAGAAAAATTTTAATCATGGGATTAGATATAGGTAAGAAAATTAAAGTAAAGGAAAATATGCGGAGAGAAGATGGCGTAAAAGAATGGATAAAAAACAAGTTAGAGATAGACTATAGTGACAATCAGAGAGAGTGGAAGAATTCTAATGGTAAGAGTAGAAAGTAAAGAAGATAAGAGAGTAATTATGAATAATAAACATAAACTTAAGGGAGGTAAGGTCTTCATAGAGAATGATTTGAGTTCGGAGGAGAGAAAATTATAAGAAAAAATAAACAGGGCGAAGGAGCAAAGAGGCAAGAGGAAAGAAGTGAAAGTAGGGTTAGGAAGAATAAGAATCAATGGGATATGAAAAGGATGGATAGAGTTAGAAAGGAGGAAAAAGAAAGAAACAAAAAGAGAGAGAGGAAAACGAGAAAGCAAAGTATAATTTGGGAAATGAAGAAGAAAAGAATTTCAGCTAAGCCAAGAAGGGTAGTCGGAGAGAGGCAGGAAAAGAATAAAGGAAGGTATAGAAATAGAGGTATAAAGATAAAGTATGGAGGGGCAATGGGAAAGGAAAAGAGGCAAGAGGAGAAGGGATAGACAAAAATAAAAAGACAGAAAGGAAAGACAAAGACAGTTATGTTATTTTGGAACTGCGCAGGGATTTGGAATAAGGATAGGGATTTTTAGAGATTTAGAATTTAAAAAGTTTTGATTTCGTGAATTTGTGCGAGATAGATGGAGGAAAAAGGGTGAGATTGTCTAAAAGAGAGATTACCTAAGTCTCACATATGGTTATATAACTTTGCAAGGAAAGGAGAGGGAGAGCTAAAGGTGATTTTATAGAAAAAAGAAAAAACTGGGGTGAACCGGAAGTAAAGTTTAGTTAAAAATAAGAGGAAGGTATTGTAAGCTCCGAATTTATAATAAACAAAGAAAAGATAAAGATTATATGAGTGTATGAAAAGCAAGGAGCTCCCGGGATTTTAAATGGGGAAAGGGGCCGTATTCTAAATACAATAATTACCACAATGAATTATTATTTTGAAGGTTATCATAAAAAAAATTATCAATGAATCATAGTTCACTACATCAAAATGATTCATTATAGACTTAACTTTTTCCACAATAATTTCCAAAATAATGTGGTAAAATAATACAACAGAAAAAAGTTGCTTACAGAATAGCCAAATGTGCACACAAGACTAACGCACAATAAAAAAAATGATAAATATAACAACAAAAACATAAAAAATGCGTAAAACTTACGAAAAAAATTTACTTTGCAATCCAAAATTCTTAAAATGTGATATTACATAATCGTCCTTGACACGATCTTCCCAATCAACTGGGAAGCCGAGGAAGGGTTCAAATGTGAATCGTTATATGATAACAGTATAATCTGATAACGTCGCATTTACGTAATAAAATATCGTAATAGTTTATAGTATATTAGTTCACTGTTAGATTACCTACTCTACATGAATTATTCTTTACGTTACGTCAGCAGAGATGATTATTAAATAGTTATGTTGTATCATTTTTATCGAAGACAAGTTCTATCACACTCTATCATCATTATTATCCTGATAATATATGTGTCACAAAGGTATCAAGAACAGGATTATGATTCCGAGCGATTACGATTTTTATTTTAACTTCATATAACCTTGCGTATATTAAAAATTTCTTGCACATAATCGATATACATATATTCTTCTCGATTACATATTTCTTCTTCTTTTTCTTCTTACATATGTTTTATCTTTTCCCAATCGGCAGATAATGTTTTTAGAGGAAAAGCCTCTATTATGAGATACCGAGTTCATTTTAGGTAAATGCTAGAAATCTATAGGCAGAATTTAAAAAAATAATAGGGAAGGGAATCATTTTGAAGGGAATTTAAGCTTTAAGATAATGTTATGTAAAATTTAATTCAAATTTCATTTTTTTTATAAATTAAAGAAATGTAAAAAGTGAGCAAATCGCAAAGTCAAAAAATTGTGCTCCTAATATGAAATGTTCTGAGAAATCGATAATAAAACGCAAAATATTAGATGTACAACTTTGCTTCCGCCGTTTTCCTATAGATGGCTTTAGTGGTAAGTGGTGGTCAAAATAAATAGATCATAGACGTTATACAATAAACTTGGGCATGTCTGTCAACATAACCCCATAGAAACATTAGTCGATTTGTGTCTGCATCATAAAGTTATTCTCGACTGAAAATGTCAGTTTACGAGCCAAATTCTCGTCATTTGCGGGAGGTTTTAATTTTTTG
>Ga0157363_1002884_pt1 | contig 15336 bp, 9 predicted proteins | sample AttsexASBM1_FD_111477 | JGI IMG/M metagenome (GOLD analysis project Ga0157363, IMG submission 111477) | Fungus gardens microbial communities from leaf cutter ant in Ribeirão Preto, State of São Paulo, Brazil - Atta sexdens ASBM1 | ecosystem: Host-associated > Fungi > Mycelium > Unclassified ...
TGCAGGAGATTTGTTGCTCTTAATGACAAGAGGTTCTAAACAGATTTGTCTTACCGTTGGAAAAATGTCTCCTGTTACAATGGCCACATTTTGCAGTGTAAGATATTTTAATATTTAATTATATTTATTATATTAAAATATTATTCAATGTCATAAACATTTAGTTGAAATCTACTATATCTATATAAAATTTGAATTATTTATTTTATATACCAAGTATACAATCTTCATCCAACTTTATGATTATTTAACTAAATTTATATTGTTAAATTTATATTGTTATATTATTATTTAAAAAATATATCTTTTAGTTAGTAAAAACATCCGTTGGTTATATATCCGTTTTGCATACAACAAGAAGGTGATACAAAGTAAGAAAAATGAACTTTTTTTGCCAATATGATACATTTTTGATAGAATACGATAGAAATGTGCCGATATTAACATGTCATTTGCAAATAAATCTTATTGCATTATTCACGTAGAATGTACTTAGAATTATTAAGTAATGGTAAAAATGCCTAAGTAATATAAAAAATGATGTCGGAAAATTTAATTGACTTAAGAATTGAAATAATCATTACCAGCAGATACTTATTAAATTGTAAGCCAGTCTTTTTTTATATTTAACTATTTATTTTATATAATACTTTATTAATTAAATATGTCATTAGATATAAGTTAACTAATTTTATATTACAGTATTAGTTTCAAAAGTTATTTATTTAATAAAATAAAAGTTATGTTAAACAAAATATGCTTAGTTTCTCTGACAGTCTTTTTCATTCATTTTTATTGTAAACAGTTTTGAGGTATAATGATTTATTTCAAAATTAATTTAATGATTCAACTTATTATCCAGTTACAGAAGATTTTATATATATATATATATATATATATATATATATATATATACAATTATTATATAAACAACAAAAAAAGAAGATATTATGTAGTGAGCACAGATTGCTACAGCAACTGTTATCAATAAACATATTTTCATGTATATAGCTTATTACTAACTATAGTTATAAACTATAGCCGATTATAGAAGTATGAGAGAACAATGGATATATGCATACGTCTTTTCTTGCTAACCTGATATCCCTGTTATTAAATTTTTTGTTCACGAATGTTTTGTGCGATGTTCAGTATTGAAGTGATGGAAATTTCATACGAAGGTACAGAACGTTTAATACTTAATACTTTGTTCATCTTTCTCAAAAATTATTATAGAGAGCATGCGCGAGAAAAGTTTTTCTCTGAGTAGGAGGTAACGTCGATTCATGAAAGAGAAGCAGACGTCAGTCGCTAGATAACATTCAATATGGAAACTTCAAAATATAATGGATATCAAGGTGTTTATTTTCTTGATTATTGTAAATGACTGTAATTGAGAAAGTGTCAATAGAAATATTTTCATTACAATTTGTGCGACTAATAATAACCTTAAAAAACTTTAAATTATTGCATTTGATGATATTATTTGTTATTTTATTAAAATATTATTTAATTTGAAATTTTGAGTGATTTTTATTTACTATTTTTTCAATTACGTGATTATTAAAAAGTGATTATTATAATTAGATCTGTTATTGAAAAGTGAAGTGTTTCTAAACATTGTATTTTGCATTCAATTAAATATAATTAATATTATATTTACATATTTAACTATGGCTTTACTTAAGCATGTTTTAAAAATAATGCAAGTGATCTTTTTAATAAATTTTGAATTTATTAAGATTTCTGCAGGTAGATTTCGAATGGGCAATAAAACTAAATCGTTTCACTTTAAATTTGATTGGACTTTGGCCTAAAACTGCACAAAATTTTCGACAGCAATTAATGAGCAATTTTCGAGTGCTTATCGTATTTTTGAGTATAACATTGGGCCTCCTTATTCCTTCTATACATTCCTTAACAAGAATTTTTGGAGACATTATATTAATGCTAGATAATCTACAATTTACTCTACCAACCATAAGTTGCTCGATAAGAATCGTAATTTTCTGGTGGAAAAAAGAAGGTATACTAATTTTGCTATTTATCTAAATTATTAAATACAGTAAACAATATGTAATTTAAATATTACGTCATAATTAATATTTAATATTTACAAGTCTCTAAAATAACTAAAAATTTTTTAAACAAGTAAGATTATAATTAAGATTATACATATACATATCTATTTTTATATAAAGAGAATGAACTATATTAATGCACATTCTAAAATTTTTTAAATTATAAGCACTCTATGCATTTTTCTTATTAAAAATATTTGCACATAAATTATTTCATAAACATAACATTTTTTCAAAATCTAATTCCGTTATTACGTATATAAAAATGTTGGACAGTTATAAAAAAATTCGTATGTGTTTGTATACAGACAAGATATTTACAGTTATATATATATATATATATATATATATATATATATATATATTATAATATAAGTGAGTATATAATGCAATCAAAATTTCATATTTTACAAATCTAAAGCCTATAATGCAGCCTAATGCAATGAAAAATACAGTCAATGGAAAGAGGAAATAGAAAACGGATTACAAAATCTGTCAGAAATCATGTATTTTAGTATACAGTTTCTGAATAATTGAAATCTGTTATTCCCTGTACCTATTGAACATCTGTGCTTTTCAATTGTGCATTAGACTTTATATTTTTATTTCTTACATATTCTATAAAATTATTTTTTTTTATTGTAAATACAAAAAATATTCCTTTTTACTTTTTAAATTTTTTATCGTTTATGATTAAATTTTTATAATAGTCTCTATTCCGATTTAATTATTTGTTAAGTGATAAAAATTTTTAATATTAAAATTTTTTTAAGCTATCGAACCGATTATGAATATGATCGTGGAGGATTGGGTAAAATTGAAAAATGCAGAAGAGAGAAATATAATGATCCGTAGAGCACAGAGTGCACGTATAATTATTACATTCGCATACTGCATAATGGGAATAGGATGCTTTTTTCTTATCGTTCTACCTAGTTTTGGAATATCAATGAGAGACACCACCAACATTACTGACCCAGGCAGACCAATGCCTCTACAAACTTATTACATTTACGATGTAACAAAAAGTCCACAGTACGAACTGACATTTATTAGTCAATCTATTTATATCATTATTGCCATGATGTCTTATAGTGGAATCGATAATTTTCTCGGGCTGTTGGTTTTCCATATATGTGGTCAATTAGATATTCTGAAGAATCGTTTAACAAATTTGGATAAATGTAAAAATTCTCATAAAATACTAAATAGTTGTATAACAAGACACAGACGCTTACTTAGGTTTGATCCATATGAAATATATAATCAGTACTTCACCTATATACATATATCTAATATACGGATCATCTTTTATAGAGTCATTGACATTATTGAAGATACATATAATGTAATACTTCTCTTTTTATTTGTATATTTTGCCATTCTTTTCGCTTTTTACGGTTTTCGGATAATTACTGTAAGTATTTTTTAGTTTATGTAACTAATTTAAATAAAATATGATTTTTAATTTCGAGAAAATAATTGAGAAATATAAAAACGTATATTTATATTATATCTTATTTTTTCGAATTAATATTTTAAAAAATCATGTCTTTTGTCCTATAAATTAATTAGTTATTTGACGAAGGAAATAATATATCATTCTCTCATTTGGTATATTTTGCATCCACCGTAATCAATATATTTGCACATATGTGCCTATATTGCGCTCTTGGTGAGATTTTAGTTGCCCAGGTTAGTTGATTATTTCTCTTATTTTTTATAAAAGTCATGTTAATTTTATGTCACATAATTATCTTTATAAATTACTATTATAATTTATGTAAGAAGTATTAATTTATAATACATTACATCCAATGTTTGTTACATGTAGAAAATTAGTATTAATTTCTATATTTGTGAATACAAATTAAATTATTGATAACTTTATTTAATTTTTGGGTCAGCTAAACAAAAGTTTTATGAAAGTTCTTAGAACTGACAATGTAGATTGATTCTGCAATAGAATAGGAAATAAAAAAAGTTATAATATAAGTGTTATTAAAATATATTCAATATTCTATAATTAACACTTAATTTATATTTAATTACTAAATAAAATAATAATTTTCATCTAAAAATACTTTCGATACTTTCAAGTGCAATAAAATATATTACGCAGCGTACAGTAAATGGTACACCATGAATTCTAAAGAAACACAAAACTTGTTGATTTTAATGATCAGAGGTTCTAAACCGGTTTATCTTACTGCTGGAAAGGTATTCCCTGTAACAATGGCAACGTTTTGCAGTGTAAGATGTCAATGTTTGACAGTAATTATTGTATTAAAATTTATTTGGCAATTTCATATAATTATATATATATATATATATGTAAACTTATATATAAAATTATATATAATTATATAGAATTATATATAAAATGTGTCCATTTATATACACTGAGAAAAAAATAACCTAAATTTAAATAAATATTTGTTTGAATACTGCCAACTAAACATTTATTTGCAATTACTTCTTTTTATTAAGTAAATATTTATTTATTGTAAATAAAAAAAAGTAATTGTAAAATCAATTGTTAAATCAAATTAATGTTTTTTGTACCAAATAAATATATTTTTAAGTTTAATAAATATTTATTAATATAATATTAATTGGTACTATTTAAATAAATATTTATTGAAATTTAGAATATTTTTTTTTCAGTGTGCAAATATATAAAATTATATATAATTTTATATAATTATATATAGAATATTTTTTCCTGGGGATTTGTATCACATTTTACAATATAAAGTAATAAATTTTTCGTTTTATTTCAACTTTGTTTGCTGCATTAAATTTTAATATTAATTACGAGTAATTATTAGAATTATCATTACACAGTACAACACACATTCCCGTGAAAAAATCAAACAGATTCTGAAAGTAGAAAAAATACTTGAAAGCAAAAAAAATACTTGTGTCTCAGCGTTTTTATCAAATCAAGTCATTAACGTTTTTTATGCAACCATTTATTTATTTTATATTGACTTTTTACAATTGTTTTAAATTATATAATAATTTTTTTTAAATAATTGACGTTTTTGCATGTAAAATTATGCGATGAGTCTGAATACAAAAAAAACAATTGAGAATTATTTTTGTTTATATATTTTCAAATTTTTGTATAATAATAATAATAATAATAATACAATTATAATTATAATAAGAATCTTGGTCGTTTGATTTGATTTCGATTTTTTATCATGAACAATAGACAACAGTATTCAAGCATGTGTCTGATGTTTTTTTCTTTGAAGCATTTCTCAATGATCGCAATGACTTGGTGAAAACATTCACCATGTTCATCCAAATTTGAATTCACTCAAATTCTGAATTCATTCAAATTTGATGGAAAAAAAAATCCAAATGATTGGTGAAGGAAGTGTATTTTGAACAACATGTTAACTTTCATTGCATGAAAAGCTAAAATCATTTCAGCAACAATTTTTTATAATTGTAACTTTTTTATTGCCAAGAAAATTTTCAATGACGGCTATCAAATCATTCCATGCTCGCTTTTCAACAATTTACAGAAGTCTTTATTTTTTACCAATTTTGATATATTTAGACGATTAAATACATACATATCTGAATAAGATCATTAACTGAATAAGAATTTAAATAAGAATTAAAATAATCAAATAAATGAAATGATAAAAGCAATGTTGAAAGCAATTTACCTGCTTCGATTTTTACTATGAACAATTTTGGAAATATTGTGTGCAATAATTTTTTTAAATAAATAATAACTGGCTTTATCAGATCAAATGCTCGAACAAAATGAATGAGATCGAGTTTAATGAAGCGGCAAAATTATTTTCCTTGAATCAACCAATGCAACGTGATGCTTAACTGATCCAATTGGAAGTTTGTACATGAATTTCATATGAAATTAGTGTAATGTAGATCTATCTTACGGCCTTCCCTAACGCACAAAAAACATTAATGTATGGAATCCTTTTTCAAACCAGCAATTCCACAATTTTCAGATCGCAACAAATTCTCCATTCATGCTGACGATAATTGATCAGTTTTAGTATTAATTTCATATTTTCATAATTTTCTAGCATATTTGTAAGCAATTGGAACGGATGGATATTTGTTTCCAATATATATAAGACTACTTTCAAACTAGTCACTGACAAATCGATAAAGAATCGCCATTTCTGTGACTCATGAGAATAACCGATCTCTCTGAACAATGCATCAATACCATTACAATAGGTCAAGTTTTTTTCAGAAGCTTTTGTAAATAAAAATATTTGTCGAATTTAATTGTCGCATTTACGAAGTCTCGTTATTTTAAAATCATCAGCAACTAAATTCCATTGTTTCAGACGTAATGCAACTATTTCTGCTGCATCTTTTGATAAATTGACGTTATGAACAATGTCATTGAAATCTTGCTTGCGTCACAAAATACTTTATAGCTCAATTCACTTGATATTGCAACAAATTCGAGCTCAGAAAATATGTCACTTAAAGTAGAAGGTGATGATTTTGATTGTTTTTCCTCCGGTATGTCTTCTGCTGGCGCAGTCGGATATTTTGCAGAACTCTTGCCGAAATTATGGATTCTACATCGACGTAAAATTTTTTCACGAATATTGGAAAGAAATTTTCAATTTTATTGCGCAAAAATAGCATAATTCAGGTGTGTGTGTTCGGTACGTCGTAACTAAATTGTCGGTGCAACGAATTTAATTTTATGGGATTTATTTTCCCGTCCGAGCAAACAATGATAACAATAATCGCACACACAACGGCACATACCATATATTCGATATGTGTGTATACGTCATATATAAAAATAGGCTTCAAATGCGTCACAATATTTTTTTATTATATTTCGCATGACTTGGAGGTGCAAATAAACAACAATAATTATTCGATTTGGATTGCATTATTGTTTATTTTAATATTTCTTTCACTTTTAATTTCGTTTTAAATATACAGTTTGAAATTTCATCAACTAAATCCGCAGCTGTTCGAACTGAATAAGAACAGGGAATGAATTGGATTGTGATTGCTGTTTACATCGCTTTATTTAGGTCGCGATAATGTCGAAGTAAATCAGTACCGAGACATGGGTATGCTTTCCTAACATCTACTTTCAGAATCTCTTTGAATTTTTTATGGCAGGAAATCTGTGCTGTACAGTATTATAAAAAGATTTGACATTTGATGATACTTAAAAAATGTTAACAACTTGACCTAGTAAAACGCCCAGACACGTATTTTTTTTTACATCTACTTTCAGAATCTCTTTGATTTTTTATGGGAAAAAAAAAATCAATTTTTGTCGTACTATTATATACTAATTATGTTTTTAAAAATGTTTTTCAGTTAGTAAAAACGTCAGTTGGCTATATATCCGTCTTACATACAACGAGAAATTAAAAGTAAGATATATTTGAATTCTTGATTCTTTTTGATATTATTTACTTTGACATTTTAATTATTTATTAAAAAAATAATGTAAGAACTATGCGAGTATTAATATCAAATATAAAATAAATTATAGATTTCAGTGCAAAATTCGATAAAAATTAATTAAATTTTGTTAAATGATGCAAGATGAAATCTGAAATTGAATTTTGTAATCTGAATCGTAGTCTATAAATATCCATCTTTTTCCTAAAATGTAAAGCTAATCGTATTAACTATTTAATTTTAAATAATGAATTTATGTTATGATTAATTCAATAATTGCACAAATATTAAAAAAACTTATATATTTAATAAAAATAAAGTTTTAAATAAGTTTTAAATTTTTTCATTTTGAAACGATATTTTATAATTAAAATTATAATTTTTGTAATTAACATTTCTGTTCTAGATGGAAATACTTCTGTAATTTGGATTTTGAAATTACTTTTACTTTTATTTAACAAAAAAAAGTTTGTTTAAATAAATCAATTTAAATAAATCTTACATAAAAAAGGTATAGGTTACATATAAAAGGTTATCACAAAATAACTGATTTATGAGATATTTTATATATCTTATATTAATACATATAAAAATAAAGTATCTCCTAAAAAATTCACTTTTAGATAAATATTTCAATATTGAGATATTTAAATATACAGAATGATATATAGAAAGATTTTATTATTAAAATCTATTATTTAACAGCAAATACCAATTAATATGATATGCAAATGCATTTCTTAAATTCTTTTATTCATATAATAATTATATAAATATAATAATTATATAAATAATAATTATATAAATTTTTATTCATGAATATTATATAAAACTTTTATTCATAATGATAATAATTATATAAAATTACGTAAAATTAAAAATAACAAATATAATAATAAAAACAAAAAAAATTGGTTGTCATAATAGTCGTCACATTGTTGAAACATTTTTTATATACCGTTAAGATAATGATAATTTTCAAATCAGATTTTGCAGATTTGTTGTCGACATGGATGCACTTTGTTCTAGTAAGTCACCATCATTTTTTTTATTGCTTTATTTTATACTTTATGTAGAAACTTTTCTTGAATTTTCAATCATTTATTTTAATGATCAAAATAGAATTGTAAACTCCGTGTAATCATTATTGGCTCCATGTTGAAATTTCTTTCGCACTCAGGAACACGGATATTTTCGAAAAATTTCTTTTAATTTTATCATATTGCTATAAAAAATGTCCAATAAAATTTCTATAAAAATAATTTATTTATTTTTATTAATTGCAGTTATTTTAATAACTTAATTTATTAAACTTTACGTTCTGCATTTATTTAAAAAATTTGAATATAAGAAAGAATGATATAAATTTTTGAAAATTTATATTTAAAAAATTAAAGACATAAGAGTAATACATAATACAAGTTCTGTGCAATTTATTACTAACTGCAGTTATAAGCAACAAAGAACTATAGAATCATGGGAATATAACTGGTGTATGTATGCATGTTTTTTTTGTCAAAAGTATATACTATGCAATTTTTTATTCGCACATATTTTGCGCGATAGTCGGTGTGGGAAATTAAATAAAAGTTGGAAACAAAGGAGAATATTTAAAATACCTTATTGCAAGTTGATCGTTCGATACTTTCAAGAAGTATTGTAAGCATGTGCAAAAAATGTTTCTTGCTCTACAAGAGGTAACGTCGATTCATAAAAAGGAATAGACGTCAGTCATCAGATAACATTCAATATGGAAAGTTTCAAATATGACGGATATCAAGGTGCTTATGGTTTCGATTATTGTAATTGTATATAAAAAGACCTTTAAAGAAGTATTCTAATAGCAATGTGTGCAAACAGTGATATTATTCATAATAATAATAATCCATATCTTATTCTCTTATCATGAATAAAAATTCTGGATTATCAATTTTACAGTTTTTGTATTCATATATTAAACTATTGATAATATTAGCTGTACCTACAACAACTTGATTTTTATCATAAATTATTTCTTGAACAATTTTTTAATTTATATATATGTAATCAAAAGTAAAATATTAAAAAATATTTATAACTGCTTCACATACTCCGTTAATTAAATAATTTATTATATATTTGATTTTATGTAACTATATTTGTATATGTGTTCTAAACTTTTTTAAAAAAAAACTTCAAACTTATCAAATTTTCTGCAGATTTCGAATGGGCGGTGAAACTAAATCGTTTCACTTTAGATTTGCTTGGACTTTGGCCCAAAAACGTACAAAATTCTTGGCAAAAATTAATGTACAATTTTCGAGTGCTAGTGATTTTTCTAGGACTAATGGTTTGCCTTGTTATTCCTTCTATACATTCCCTGATAAGAATTTTTGGTGACGTTTTGTTAATGTTAGACAATTTACAATTTACTTTACCAGTTATAAGCTGCGTAATTAGAATCATGATTTTTTGGTGGAAAAAAGAAAGTAAGAATTTTAATCGTTTTACTACATATATACAATTTAAGCGACGTTTATACAACATATAAAAAGTAAAAAAATACATTCTTTATTGACAAATACTTATATAAATATGCAATTATATAAATATAAACTCAATATTTTTATTTAAGTTTTTTTGTACTAAGAAATGAATATCTCGATAAAATATTTTGAGTTGTGTGTGGTTCACTCTGTATTGGCAGGCCTCCTGAAAATTTATAACTAAAATTCGCTACTCGAATCACCAAGAGCCAAGATATCACTACAAAATAACTATAAAAAATGGAACATATATGCATTATATATTTATATATAAAGTATTTGCTAATAAAAAATATTTTTTTTGTTAATCTTTTATTATGCCATATAAATATCATTCGAAATTCACGTTCATACATTTAATGAATTTATTATAAAAAATTGTCAAGAATTTTAATAATGTGACTCTCAATCTCCTCAAGGAATCTTTCTAATGGTTCACATTAGAAACACGTTTTATTTATGACATTAAAATAACATCGGTTTCTTACAAAAAAATATTAACATTGTATAAATTTTTTGTATGTTTTGCTTAGAATTATTGTTCAGAATTAAAATTAATATATTTTAACTTAACAATGCTAAAAAATATAAATAAAATTCTTTACTTTTTAAACCATTTTAAGCTATTGTACCCATTATAAATATGGTCACAAAAGATTGGATAAAATCAAAAAATGATCAAGAAAAATGTTTCATGATCCAAAGAGCGCAAAGTGCACGCATAATTATTATTTGTGCCTATTGTCTAATGGGAATACAGTGCTTCTTTCTCGTTATACCACCTATTTTCGGAATGTCAATGAGATTGACTCCCAACATTACTGATCCAGGAAAACCAATGCTTGTGCAAAGCTACTATGTTTACGATATGACAAAACGACCGCAATATGAACTGACATTTCTTAGTCAAGTTATTTACATAGTTATTGCCTTGATGATCTATACTGGAATTGACAATTTTCTAAGTCTTCTAATTTTTCATATATCTGGTCAGTTAGACATTATCAAGAGTCGTTTGACATGTTTGGATAAATACACAAATTATCAAAAAGTGCTAAAGTGCTGTATAAATAAACATCTTCGTTTACTTAGGTTTGTTATTAGATTTATTAAGAAAATATACACACACATGCACATATAATATATATAATCTGTTCAAAATATAAAGTAATTTAGAATAATCATTTATCCTTAAAATGCCGTATTCTTTGACTTACTTTTAAAATGATTTTTCCTTTACTAATATTTTATCTAACTTAGTTTTTAAATTATAATTCACGTAATTTACTATTTTTTCTTGTAATTTAAAAATTAAACTTTAATATAGATAAAAACTTTAGTAAAAGAAAAATTGTTTTAGAATTAAATAAGAAATAGATATTTCAAAATCAAATAGTTGTTATGAATCACTCTGTATAATCGAATATATTCATACGTTTTACAGAGCTATTGATGCTATTGAAGATATGTATAATAATATACTCCTCTCCTTGTTTATATATTTTGCGATACTATTCGCTTTCTATGCATTTCGGGTAATTAGCGTAAGTATTAAAACGTTTAAAAATTAGAATTCATATAAATTAATTCCTAACATTACAAAATTACTAATGTGTATAATATCAAATTTTTACTTATAACATATTTATTATGGATATCTGAAATAATTTTTAATTAATTATGAGATACTACATTTTTATGCGCGCGCGTATGTTGTGTGTGTGTGTGTGTGTGTGTGTGTGTGTGTGTGTATGTGTGTGTATGTGTATGTGTGTGTGTGCATATGTATAAAACTTATAAATTAAATAAATGAAGGTATTCAACGAAGGAAATCATTTACCAATTATTCGTTTCATATTTTTTACATTAACCATTTTAAATTTATTTGGACATATGTGTCTATATTGTATTCTCGGAGAGCTTCTAATGGCTCAGGTTAGTTACATATATATTTTCATTATAGAAATCATATAAATTGAATATTGCGTAATTAAATTTGCAAACTATTATACAATATATAATGTTTGCAATATACTTTCTTTATTTAGTTGTGAAATTATTTAAACAGTAGCTTATTTAAAATATTTTTGATATTTTTAAGTGCAATAATATATATTACGCGACATATAATAATAAATGGTATATTATGGATCCAAAAACCACAAACAATTTGTTAATCTTAATGACAAGAGGCTCGAAACCAATCTATCTCACTGTTGGAAAAATATTTCCTGTTACGATGACCACATTTTGCAGTGTAAGATACTTTAATGTTTAATTAGAAATATTATATTAAAATATTATTAAACATTCATAAAAATTTTTTAAAAAATTAAATTTTACATTTAATGTATTATTTTAATTACTTACTTACTTACTCACGTACTTACATTGATATTTTTAAACATATTGCCACTAAAAATTTGTTTTTTAGTTAGTAAAAACATCTGTCGGGTATATATCCGTTTTGCATACAACAAGAAGGTAATAAAAAAAAATGATACACATGAGAAATTTATTCGAACATCCAATTTTTTATAAAACACCAGTTTAAATATATTAATACTATATCATTTACAAATAAATATATTTTAACGCATTAAAAGGAATAAGCTAAGAAATAAATTTCTCTTAAGTAATAACACAGATGTAAAATTCAATTTTAAAAAATCATAAATTAAATGTACCTACATAACAAATGTGTCTAAAATAATTTGCATGGATATCCTAAAATCATATTTAGGAAATGTGATATTTTTAGGACATTTCTGTAATGTATTTTGATTATTTTTACTATATAATAACGATTTTTCGTGAATTTAAACCAAGTTTGCTTTTTAAATTAAATCATTTATTTTATAAAAAATATACTATTTAATACAGATACGCAGTTTTAAATAATGATAATATATTTTAAAAGTTATTTATTTAATAAAAATACTTCAAATCGTTAATAAAAATATTTCAGATCGTTTAATTTCTATAACAATTTCTTATGTTCAATTTTTATTTTTAAAACTCCATAGAAGCTTCTAAAATATTACGGTCATTCCCAATTAAATGAAATCATGTGTTTTTTTACATTATATATAAATAATCTTTTTATTTATATAGAGTCTATAATATGTTACAACAACCTAACATATAAACAGCATATTTTTAACGTCAATTGAATTACAAAATATATAAATGTTCGTAATATAAAAATTTATTACAATCAAAGATGGACAATGATATATAATATATTTTGTCACATCTCAGGCTCATAATTAATCTTGCAAATTTATAATTATCTATCACTTGTAATTAACTTCAGTTAATATTAGTATTAATTTGTGAAATTAATTTTATTTTTTTCCTTGCTTCTTACACTTAAATATTATATTAAAATTTATTTGTTATGTACATAAAACTAGATTGTAAAAGTAGCTATTCAATAAGAATTATGATATTAAAAAAAAATTATAAAAGTTAAAAATAGCAGATCAATATGTATAAATTAAGTTATTGATAAATTTTAATATTGGCTTATTATTCAAAATCGATTTCAAATTCTCAAGACAATCGTTATATTTAACATTTTTTTTTATCAATAATCATAAATATTATGATTAGAATTTATATTATGATTAGAATCATAAATTATATTTATATCATTATATTTATAATGAATAGAATTAAAGATAATAAGCTCTAACAATGTACTTTTATGTTTTGTATTTATCTTGAAGAACTCAAAATAAAAATGATAAAATTTTAGCCAATTTATTAAAAAAATTGGAAATCGCATATAAAAGCAATACACGTAAGTTATACGCTAGCACTTTATTATAAACAACAGTTATAGACAACGGAGGATTATGAAAGTATGGAAATATGGTAGATACATATACTTGTTTTTTTTTTTCATTACTATATCACCATCTGACATTGTACAATTTTTTATTTGCAATTGTTTCCCACGATAATAGGTACTAATGGAAAGTTGATGGAAATTTGAAATAAGAGAAAAAGCAGAATATTTAAAGTACTTTGTTGTAAGTTGATCGATACTTTCAAGAAGTAATATTTTAAACATGCGCAAGAAACGCTTTTTGCTTGTACAGAAGGTAACGTCGATTCACGAAAAAAGAATAAACGTCAATCTTTAGATAACACTGAATATGGAAAGTTCGAAATACAATGGATATCAAGGTGCTTATAATTTCAAATTATTTTAATTGTATGCGAAAAGATCCTTAAGAAAATATGTTATTAGAAATATGTGCAAATGGTGACATCATTTATAATCCACGTTTTATGTTTTCATTATTAACGAAAAAATCGGGGATATCTCAATAAATTTATGTTTCTTATGAATTTTGATGTTCGTATTGAACATCAAAGTTTACATTGTAATAGTTTTAGTTACACTTTATATGTACACAACATTTTTAGAATATTATGTGACTATTATTTATTCGTTTTAATATTCATATAACATTTTAAGTTAAATAATAACATTTTAAGTTAAATAAGTAAGTAATATTCATATAACTTTTATGTCTTGTAGGAATAGACGTAATAGATATAGACTGCAATTCCCTGTTTTTAATCTTTTAGAGCATTCGTGCTCTAAAAGTAAAAACAGAACGCGATATTGAATAATCGTATCTTTTTGTAATTTGCTTTGTGTGGGAAGCATAATGAATACTTGGAGCATGAACATAATGTTTTTCTATGATGTAAATATTTTTCTGAGAATAGAGAAAGTGATATATGGAAAAGGCGATTTAATTTTATGTGTCCCCTAGTCTTGATATTTTAGAAAGAAAGAGAGAGGGGAGAGGGGAGAGAGAGAGAGAGAGAGAGAGAGAGAGAGAGAGCAGTACGCACTAAGTTATTTTCCTTTTCCTAATTAATAGTGACGACTTTATTGGAATGTGCAATATATTTATGACTTTATTTGGAATGTGCAATATATCTATATTTATTATGCCTTTAGTTACTTATATCTAACTGCAACAAACAAAATCATTTATTTTTGTTATTAATTATTTATTACTTCATGAATAATCTTTAGACTCTTGCATGATTAATACGAAATGTTCAAAAATATCTTATTTTAAACTATTTCATGCAGTGCGTTTAGTTCAATCATAGATACATTTATGGTTGGAATTCTATAATACAAATCCTATAATTATAAGCAATGTACTTACTTAGATTTTTGCAGGTAGATTTCGAATGGGCAGTGAAATTAAACCGTTTCACTTTAAATTTGATTGGACTTTGGCCGAAGACTGCACAAA
>Ga0157363_1002885_pt1 | contig 15334 bp, 9 predicted proteins | sample AttsexASBM1_FD_111477 | JGI IMG/M metagenome (GOLD analysis project Ga0157363, IMG submission 111477) | Fungus gardens microbial communities from leaf cutter ant in Ribeirão Preto, State of São Paulo, Brazil - Atta sexdens ASBM1 | ecosystem: Host-associated > Fungi > Mycelium > Unclassified ...
CATTTTATTTAGCATATCGAATTTCTTATGAAATTTCTTCTTAATTGTAGAAAAAATTAAATTTAATGAGTATTCATTGTTTAAAAAAATTCTTATGATCATATGAAAATTCTTATTTTGAAACTTGGGATGAGTCAAAAAAATTTTGTCCACTAACATTAAAATTACTCTTACTTTTTGACACAATGGGAGTTGTGAATAATAATTTAGACAAAGATATTTTCCTCGAGGAAGTAGGTTTATGATACAAATTATATATCATTGTGTCGTTCTCTCTAATCAGTATTACATCCAGAAAATTCAACCTGTTGCCACCTTCTTCTCGAAAAGATCGTTTGTGTAATTAATCTATTATATTAGATGTGGGAAAAAGTTCGTGGCGTTTTTCCCGTTAGATGGCATTAAAAAAACGCCACGAACTTTTTCCCACACCTAATATATATTTGAATAAACACATACCAACAATATGTATCGGTTCTTATTGGTATGATTATTGTGATGATTTTATTCACTAGAGCCTAGATCTCATATTATATTTATTATTGTTAGTTGTGTTTTAATATACAGTATAATGTTATTTATTGTTTTTTATATCGATATAATTTTTACAATATACGTGGTATTAAATGGTATAACAAAAATAATAATTTAGGTTTTTATTGATTAAAAAGAAGAAATAGATTACATATCTTGAAAAACTTTATATGAGAAACTTTTTTTGATAAATTATAATTAGTATTGTAGAATTATCAATATGTGTTCAAATCCTTCCTGTTGGCGAAGGAAAAAGGATACAGAATGTCGCGAACACCCTCTCGATTTCACCTGTCACATCGTTGGTGCATAATTCTTCGGTTTTGCTCGCTTCGGCTATTCAGTGTCGACATCAAGTTCAATATCACTTAGGTTTATAGCAGCAATTATCGTTTTACGATCAGCCCTGTATTCTTAGGGCTTTATTACCGGGCTCCGACTTGGTTCGGCGCGAGGTGTTATAACTGGTAAGAGCCATAATAACGACCGAAAGAAATACCCCTTTCTCTCCAAGGCGCGAAACGCGCGATAAACGCAGTTTTGTAGTTTCCAGAAAGGAAACGCACCCCTGTCTGCGTTTGAAGACTTTTCGGAGAGCTTTAGGAGACTCTAAGTCCCTCGATTTTATATACAATATATATTTTTAGGATAATTAATGCCCCTGCAATGTCAACGGCATTTTAGCACATTGAAAAGAAGTTCCACGTAATTTTATTCTGATGCTCTTAAAATAGTTTAGAGTATTTTGAACGGATGCATTGTTCTATTCGGCAAATTTCTCTCTCTCTCTCTCTCTCTCTCTCTCTCTATATGTATATATATTTATCTACCTATCTCTTGCCGCCCTTCTCTCTGTTGCAAGAATAAATTTATTTAAATTCACACAATGGATTAGATTTGAAATTGTTAAGCAGAAGTGGAAGCGACCATCAGTGGCTGATCCCGAAGGGAAAGCAAATGGATTCCGGGCACATTTTTTTCTCGACATGTTCGGGATTCGATGTGTAATGGAAAATTTAGGGCTGCTGCGGGCGATAAATTTGCGGCTGTCCACTCGAATATTTTCCGTGTTTTAGGTGCCCAGGGATCCAGGGACTATCTTGACCGTCGCGCTTTCCCGAAGGAGACGTCCCATTGCCCTTGCATATTCACAAATCATTCGTAGATAGGGCAACGAATCCTTACCCCACGGGATACCGTTTCCTCGTTCCTCGTTTTTTTTTCTTCTCTCGTATTTATTTAAATCGCGTTATATAATGATATAGTTTGATATGCGTTTGACACTTCTTTAGTATTTTTCTTCTATTATTTTCTTCTCTAGTAGGTATTTTTTAATATCAATAATTGATTAAAGGTCGATGCATTAGAATACTTTAATTTTATTTTATAGTTTTTAAAACTTATAAATATAATATCAATTACTTAAAAAAGAAATACGAGCATATCACCGCGATATTGTTTAAGTAGTTAGATCGGCAAAGAAAGGAAACGATTGCATTCACCATTTCATTTATCAGAAGTACGTTCTGTCGCGGCTGCAACGTTAATGGTATCCAATTGTCGAGATGCAATCTTCGATGGCCAGTGTCTGAACTTCGATTGTGGCTGGCTGACGTAGGCTGTCGCATGAACTGGTGCTAACTGTTAGCATGTAGATACGTCGAGAGCAGTCGATACGTTACATCGTGTGACATCGTGGACGTTGGTGTGAACCCGCCAGAAACGACGGCTCGTTCCCATGTGGCAGGCTAGTAATAGGAGTTGGCGAAACCTGTCAAACTTTTCAAAGAGATACGAGTCAAATTTCTCCCAGTCGACACGATAAATATGAGATAAATTAAAAGCGCACTCTTGTTCTCGTCACTTTAACGCGGATAGCACAGCAAGTGAGATATACTTTGAAGGAGCTTTTAACAATTTCTTTTTGTTAACTTTTCAACGAGATAGAACTCAGTCATAAAATATGAACCACGTGAAAAATTAAAGATAAAAGATTATGGGGTGCATTCATAACAACATGTTTTTATTTGCAAAAAAATGAAACTGACGGATTTTGCGCATTAGCGAGAGAAAAGTCGAAGAATTACATGAAAAACGATCGATATAGTGACTGGTATTTTCGGTTCGCTGTATGGTGTAGAAAGTTCTTCTTTGACGGAGAAACGATTGGTAAGGAACAAAAAAACGGTGGACAGAACAACTTGTTACTTAAACCGCACACTGCGAAGTCAGAGGGATTTCTCTCGATGTTGCGGCAAACTCCTTCTTTGTTTCTTTATAGAAGAGTCGACAGGCATTCGCATCTCTAGTTTTGTTTCGGCATTCTTTAATAATCCACGTGAATCAAAAAGCGGTAGTCTCGTCATATTTATCTCTCTTTTTATATTCTGGATATAATTTATTGTATTTTATATGTGTCTGGTTTCTGACATGACTTCTTGATAACTTTTTTCTATTTATATATTTTAACATAATCTTCATGTTATTGTGATCTTAATTAGATTTACATTGTTTATTTTTTACTTTAATTACTGCTGAAGAGACTTTATGAGTTCGAAACGCATCCTTCAATTACTTATTTTGATTAAAATTTGTAATAAATTATGTTATTTTTTACTACATCTACTTGTTAGACTTGATGGACTCTATACTGTATATCTGTCTCCCTTCTTTGCATCTATATTTTTAGAGATTATATCTTTGTATTTTTATTTTTTTTCTTTATTAAAAGGTTTTTCTTTTTTTTTTATATGCAAGAAGCTTATGTTCACTCTATTATTTTCTATGTTATAATATCTGGGGTAATCGAGTTCTTCAGTTCTCAGTGAATTATCCATAAGAGAGGGACTTGTCAGAAGGAAATCATCCCTTCATTGGGGACAACTTCGTAATTGAAAAGTTGCGATATAACAGATGATAATTGCATCGATCAATGGTTAAAAGAATGCCGGAAATGTGTATATTTTGAATCATTAATATAATCATATCATTAATATATTGTTATCATAGGAAAGAATTATGAAAATATATATTTATTAATAATATAAATTTATAGAATGATTACATCGCGATGTGGGTTTTCTTGATTGAATATAACTTTTTAGGAGTTTTTTTCTCAACCAAAATTCTACGAGTTTAGTGTAAAATGTATGACGATAATACTGCGAGAGGATATTGTCTCTCATGGATTTTCTTCTCATCAAATGAGTTTTCCTTGCCCGGCTAATTCTCATCTATCTCCCTCTCTCTTTTGCTAGCTATCCCGCATCTCGCGGCAGTACGTAATTAAAATTGCAAATCCGAGTTAACCAGTATACCCAGGCGTCTCGTTCTAGTCAAAGGCCCTTTCGCGGACCACGCGCATTTGCGATACAAACAAATTTGTTTATTTTTATTTGGCTTTCACGAACCTCCAGAAAAGGAGATTGCCGGTCACCCAGAGGCAGTGAGGAAGGACGAGACGATTGTGGGACGAGGGTGACCTGAGGGCGGGGAGAATCGAGACCGAGGAAGCTTGGAAAAAGTTACACTCACCCGCCACGAGGCGGTTCATTAGGTATTGTAATCCGCGCCGGTTCCGCCGCTAATGAAGATAATGGCATTAAAGCATTTGGCAGGTACCAAACGGAGTGCACAAAGCCGATCGTTAATTCGATCACGGCAATATTGGCGAGCGGAAGAAAAAGACTCGATCCGAAGCCCCGAGTTGCTCGTAAACTCCACGCCCGACAGTTAATGACACCGAGTGTTCCGCGAGTTCGAAATGGTAAGGCGGGACGCTGAGAGCCTTTGAAATATAAGATCTTGATTGACTTGTCCCAGATGCATTAACAATAATTTGATTAATTTCTACCGAATCGCGATACGTTTCCCTCAAGTTATTTTGTCTCTCAATTATGTAATAAAATTTTGTGACAAATATAAATTTGCAGTTGAAGATTTTATATAAAAAAATGTTATATAAAAATGATGTAAAGCTAAAAAATTTTCGAATAGGTCAATTTATTGAATAATTTTCGGTTAATAGTAAGAGCAATATAAAAAAACTTTAATGTTTCTCTTAAAAACATTAAACACTATTTAAGAAAATAATTTTGTAATTACTTATTTTTTATCGAATTTTTTGGTTTTACAAGGTATATCAAATTATTATTGTTTATAGTTATTATTGAATATAGTTATTATTGAAAAATCCATTGACATATCTAATTGATGGATATCTTTTTGTTTCAAACGCGTTAAAAAAAGTAGAAAATCAAAATAATATCTAAAACTTTATTTAAAAATTTTATATACATTTATGAAAATATTTTTCTTATTAATATTAATTTATATCTAATTACAGAGAAAGAGAGAGAGAGAGAGAGAGAGAGAGAGAGAGTTGCAATAGATTAACTAAATTATTGAATGCTCAGATCAAACTATAATATTGTTTCGTATTTTAATTTAGATTGAAATAAACGCCATATTATAATATTATATTGTAATTGTAATTTCTCGTGATATGTAATCTTGAGGGAGTCGCTTTACTTAAATGACATGCCGTTAATGGAAAACCCGACATAACAGGGGGCAGAGGGGTAGTTCGTATGGACAGCAGATACGAGACTCGCCTCGGTGGAACTGTGTGTGTCTTAGAAAGTAAACAAGTTGCTGGTCGCCCAGTAAATATAGCGTTAATAAAATATACGTACTCGCCGACCGTTGCTGGCGCTCTTCTAACGTTTACTCCTGTGCTATCAAGCGGCCTTAATTCCCGTTGAACTCTTGGTAATTATGGTAGTTTAGTACCGCATGGCGCTACGAAGAAAAAGGGAGGCGGCGACAGAGAGCCCAAGCGCGGGCCGTTAAATATTCAAATTGTATTTAAATTGTTACCGTTACTTCAGCGTTATTCGTTCGTCTCATTTGCCTTCACTTTTCATCGAGGTTCTTCGCGAGTCTCATTCTTTTTTCTCTTTTATTTAGAACTTAAATTTCGCGAACTCGATATTTGTTTTATGAGAGTTCATCTGATATTGAAAAATATCATACATGTCTGATATTACGTTTTCAAATATATGTGCATTTATGGTTGAAAAACATTAAATATGAATTTAATTTTATTTATCAGGATTCTTGATAGAAATGTATGTAGTTTTTCTAGTACCCATTTAGTTAAATACTATCTAATATTACTTTCTCATTGTAACAATATTGGGAATGGATAAGAACTTGATGGAATTTTATTGAGTACCTGCGAAGCAGATTTCCTGGTAAAAATATATGCAATTTACGTAAACAATCTGCCCAATTGTATACTTAATAGGTTATTATTAGTTAAAATATTGCATATATTTATTATTTTGTTTTTATATAGTTTTTGCCAATAAATAAATTCAGATATTACGCTTCTTGTGTGAGTAGTAACTGCTGGCAAAGCGTTACATCTTGATTGAAATAGAATTTACTTTTCAATTATTATACAGTTATTATACAAAAAGTTAATATAACTGTCTAGTAACTGCTTAAAAAGCATGAAATTTCTACCGATACTAAAAACAATTTCTAAACTTCACACTTTTATTCAACTCGATTTTTTTTCCTTATTCACCTCTTTATCTGGTTCACAGCTCGCGATCTTTACATCTGTAAGATTGCTAGACGAAAGGTAAAAAGCAGCCCTCGGCAGGTTTTAACGTTCTCAATATATCGAAGGGTACATTGTGAGAAGGAAGAAAAGAGAGATGCGGCCGGCAGGCTCGAAGGGCCGAGACTAAGGTGGTTTTCCGTAGGTGATGTTGTAGCCTCAGGGGTTGTCGAAAGGCGGCGGTTCAGTGCGCGGAAGCGGAGTGGCGTGTGGGCGAAATGAAGCATTCCTTTACGAGGGCTCTTACTGCTCGTAAAGTCGACTTTATGATGATAATTACAGGAGAGAGTAGTAAATCTGGTTGGCGAAAGGCCTCGCTTGGCCGAACCAGCTTGTAGGTACTACGATTCGGCCAACGCGTCCTTCCGGTAACACGTAGGTATACACGAGCGTGTAAACGCGTTCCTCAATTTCGTAATACGCTGGGAGAATTAGATACGCTAGGTGGAACTAACGCTGCCGTGTTGTACTCTGAGTGTCCGCAGCCATTGGATCTTCGAATTATTGTCACAAGAATTCTTTTGCGAAACGGTCACTGACGTAACGGATTTATTAGACTCGCAATTGAGTCACCTTTATGATAAAATGGAGGTACTTTTATGCGAAAACTGCTTCGCACAGTTCGAGATATGACATCTGTAACCATATTTTACTGTGATAATAAAGAAGAAAATAAAGAAGAAAAAGTTTTGCAATGACATTGAAAAACTGGTAACTTAGCGAAGAAAAGTTTAATACATTATGTTAGTCTTGATGACTCGACTATCGCTAAGTACCGTATTGATATCACATTCAAGTATGTTTGCTGTCGTGATATATTCCGAGATGGTGTGTGAAGAGTAAAACCATCTGTAACAAATTTCCGCGAGCCGGCTATGAGACCACCTCGTCACAAAGTAGTTAATAATTACTACTAATTGCCATGAAACGGCGCAGCATCCCGCCTGGCATTGCACAATTATGAACTTTGTTGCGGCTAAATTTCCTTCTATCGTTTTACCCGCGCTGGCGGAAACTTTGTAACTCGTGCCATTGCATATCTCAGATGCAAGTATTTCCCTAGATAGAGAAACGTTTTGTATTACATATATATTTATTAAATATAATATAATTGATAGATATTACATAACCGTATGATCTTTCATATGTGTACTAAATATTCCATATCTTCTTTCAATTGTAAACTTGGCAAAGAATTAATCGATATTTTTAAATAAGTTTTTACAAGAACGAAAGACTTTTAATTTTAAAAAGCAATATCGAGAATATATAGGGCACATATGAGTAAAATATGAAAAAGTAAACATGTTTTAAAATATGTTTTAAAAAATGTTTTAAAATATTTGGTTTTTATTTGACTCTTATGTGCTCTGTATACTTTTGATATTGTTCGATTTTTTTTCAGTAAAATCTTAATTTTGTCCTTTCTTTCATTTTTAATCATTTCTATTATATAACTAATATAAGTAATTAAAGTCATTCATCTTCTCAGTTTAACATTTCTATGTCAAAGTAGATTCTAGGTTATGCTTTATGGCAGTTGCCTTTTTTTGCATAGTTCTCGAAACATTTAAAATATAAGTAGCAATTGATGAATAGCAAATTATACTTTTAAATTATCCATGAATTATTTTGAATAACTGATGATTATATTAGATCTGCTAATTAAGTTAAATTGAAGAAATATTTAATGTTTACCTATGAGAAATATTTTGAAGGATTAATTTGATAACAATTAATTTTTATCATTATTCTAAACAAAAGTTTTAAAATTACTTACATAAACAGATTATCTTTAATTTTAATAATAAATGATTTTTATATTTGTTATTTTGTGTAAAAAAATTAGAAATTTTCTGTGATATATAAAGATATTCTCTTAAATTTCACGTCTCTGATTTCGTGTATAAAAGAGCGATTTTGTAGAAGGATTACGACAAGTTGGCGAGATTTCCAGTTCTTCGTGAATCTCTCTCGCGTGTATCTAGAAGCAGTTATCGGCGGGTGCAATCAAGCAAATCATGAAGTTGTTTGGAGAATCCGGCCGGCGGGGTCGACAGGGTCGCACAAGGATGCCCTTAAGTGCCCTAAGGAGACTCCTTTTCGTTCCAACCCCACTGGTCTAACGCCCTTACGTTCACGAGCTGGTGTACGAGCAGTGAACGAGGGGATTGCTCGATGGAGTAGTCGTTCGGATATGAGCATCAGCATCCTAGGAACTATGTATGTTCAGTTCAGATCCATATTGTATTATATTTATGTTCTACTCATGTCAACAAGAGTTTAACCTTTTCTAATCGACATATGTAGTATAATATATTTCGCCGAATTTTCTTAAGTTGACGGATTTCGCGAAGCTTTTTGTTTTTCTTTTAGATTAATAAACTTTTCACTAAAGTTTTTTTTTATGTTTTATTTTATTTTAATTTCTTAATTGTGACATTTAATATCGATAGATTTTACGTGTAGCAAAAAAAATCGTCTTTCTTTTTTTACGAGCTTGAGCGTTTTTTATATTTTATATTATGCAGTCAGGAAATTTTAGTGCGTCGCAAAACGTTCGTTTTTTTAGAGACTTTGTTGAAGTACGGTTATGCGTCAGCGTGAATGCTTTGCATCCCTGAGCATCGCTCTTCGTCGACTGCAAGGTACCTTTCGACTTCGTTTCCATATCGAATTACATACGAGAAAAAGTTTCAGGTCTGGCTTCGAGGGGACGGGGTATAAGTTTGATATGGATATAGGGAGTCGAATATCTCTGCCTATCTCGTTTCCTCGTCTTCTTCACGGTCTACTGTGAAGATATGTCTCAGCAACCGACACCCTGACGTTTCCCAATACTTTTTTCAGGTGATAGAACGATCTCTGATTTGTCCCCGACTTTAATCTCAAAATTGTCCACGCTCAAAGCAATATAAGAGCAACAGCTTTCGTCTACTACGTTAGATCTTTTAAAAGGATACATAAAAATTTAATGTTAACTTAATATTTGTCGAAAGATTTATGTACAATAACATGATAACATTTTTTTTAATTAAGAAAGAAAAACTCTTTTGCCGAATTATTATCAGTTATAAAAATTTATACTTTACAATATTAACAATACAATCGGATTCATAATCAATTATTGAATTCTTTAATAGGTTTTCAATAGATAACGTAAAATTTTTATTTGAACACAATTTGCGACGCGACGAGGTCGCAAAGGTTCAGCTATGGTCAACAGTTTACATACAGAGTGTCCAAGCAACTGGCCAAGAGTTAATTTGTCAATATTGCTAATCATGCGCACCGTAATCAAATAAATCGACCAAGTTCTGGCGACGGTCCGTGCAGAATCAATTTGCTTCCTCCTGGCCTTCCAGTCGCCTGGGTTTGCGCAAGGAATTGGCCACTCTGAATTCAGGCGATGGTCCATTCATCTGGAAACACGATACAAACTGCGGGAATGTGGCAAGGAAAGACGATTTATTGTTCTCCGTCGGGTACTATTTTAGTTTTAGCGGACACATTTTCTATCTTTTTCGGTATTTGACAATTGATAATGCAAAATTTTAAGCACGAAACAAATAATAAGGGAAAAAATATACTTAATTAAAATAAAAACGTTTAATTCACGGATATTAATAACTTTTAAAAAATGTAATTTTTTTATAAAGTTTTATACAAATAACTCGAGCGCAAAATATTTTTCATGACAACGACAATCAAACTATAATATGAAGTCGTTCTATAGCTAATAATAAAACGCGATTGACATCTCAACAAAAGTATCGAAGGCATCGCGAATAGTCTAAATTCGAATTAGATATTTGTGTGAGAAACAAAGACAATAGTTGCCTTTGGAAAAGGACATTGGCAAAGGGAAGGTAGTAGGAGGAAGCATTTGTAATTCCGATTAGTCGGGACCTGGTGCAGTCGCCGAGGAGAAGACACCGAACTTACTTCCAGCGAACTTACATGCAGCGTGCGGCACTTTTAGCTCGCACGTTTCGACAGTCTTCGGGGGTAGAGAGGGTGGCCTTGCGGCACTTGTGAGACGGGAATATTCGAGACTAGTACGTACTACTGCCACTTCTATACGTGACGTCGAGATGTACGGCTCTCTCTTCCTTTCTCTATTCTCTCGTGTCTCTCTTTCGCTTATTCTCCCCGATATCCTCCTCATCGTTCACCGCTCTCTCTCTCTCTCTCTCTCTCTCCTTCTCTCCTCCATTTGCTCCCTCTCGCTCGCTCTCTATCTCTCATGAATAGCATTGCGATAAATTCGATTAAAACTTCCGTGGTCCTCGGTGGCTTCCATCCCACCCCCGCACGTCGCATGAGGAGAGGGGAAAGGACAGGGGACAAGAAGTCGCGGAAAATCCAGTAAACAGTCGTCATGGCTCGATCGATGAATGCAGTGTACTGCTGAAAGCCAGCCGACTGAATCCGTCTCTGATCGGTATTATCAGTAATTTAAAGTTGGCACGGAGTGGAGTAGGTAGCATTTCGAAGCCGAATGACATCGGTATCGCCCGTGATTCCGGCGTGCGCAAGTAGCTAGAACGCATCGCTACGATTCACTGCCACGATGCGACGTAATGTCGGATACGGCATCTGCACGTATCTCAATGATTCTAGAGAATCGCGGTTGCAGTCAGCTTTTATGGAAGAAATTTTTTCTTGTTAAATAAGGATAAGAGAATGATCGAGTTATGCAAAGTACCAGAAAATTACAGAAACCTTGAGTCAAGGACGCACATAAAATTTCTATGTTTAATAAAATTTAACACTAAATACATTTATCACAATTATTAATACTTAATTTCAAAACTAAGCGTAATATAAAATATTAATAAATATATAATATCTACATAACTATAATAAGTATTATATCTACATAACTATCCCTAACTTTTTTTAATATTATAATTATATATTAGTTGGAAAATTTGTGTTAAATTAATAAAAAATAGAAAGTACAAATATTATGTAAAAATTAACACAAAAAATGTTTGTTTCTTTTAAAAAAAAATTTTTTTTCTTTGACAATTTGTAAATAAACTGAAAATATATTTCTTAAATAAGATTAATATTTATTAAATTTACACATCTTCTTTTATTCTTTTGTTAGAAATTACTAAACATATATATTATCTTTATGTTATTTGCTCACTTATAAATTGTGTTATTTTAACATTAAGAAATGTTAATTATCAATTTAACATAAAATATTCAAACAATCATATTTATTAAATTAATATTCGAATATGTTAAAAATTTAATGTTCAAAATTTTAACAAGAATTTTTAACATAAGTGTAACATTATTTGACTGGGTACAAATTATTTTTGATATATAATGTATATAATTTAGTATATATATAAAATTTAGTATATATATATATATAAAATTTTCACATTGAATTATTTAAGCATTAAGAGATCTATCTTCGACCGGTATAGACATTTAATTTCTAATTCGTATCTAGGTTGTGTTCTCACACGTGACGGTAAAAATAAGATTCTTATTGTATATATAATTTTATTACAAATTTTGACTGCAAATTATTTGAATAAATCGCTTATATATATATATATATAATTCTATGGAAAATTTATCTTTTTTGCGCAATGAAACACGCGAATCTTTCTTATGTCTATCATCATTAAATAGCCAATATACTTCTAGCAAGGTCGCTCAGTTAATTCTCCGACACTTTGTATTGCTTTTTGTGCCGTTCTTAATTACTGCTTGTTCCTTGTTGGTGAGCCCCGGAGTTGGATGAGGAAGCAGGTTTCGACGACCTGGTGTGGTTCATAACTCATCTTCAGGAGCAATAGAAAAAAGCTCGGGCCTTTCTAGGTGTAGCGGATGGTGAAAGAGGAGCTCTTCGAGGAGGAGCATGCTGCTCGCTCCTACGGCACATACTTGAGAAAGTTTCGGGCTCGCGGCAGGATAGCGGACGTAGCAGAGGGGCGCGAAACAGTTTTGAAGTGCTTGCTAAATGTTGCGGAAAATAATGACTGATGGTAGTTGCGCCCCAAGCAGGATCGGCCTGCCCTCGGCCATCGTCAACATGATAACTATCGTTACCGGTAACATCAACACTTCCTGTTACCAAGAACGCTGATAATTATCGATATCCTTGATAATATTAGATTAAACTCCGAATTTTCCTTTCTTATGCTCGTATTGTTTTAATTGAAGATCTCAAAATAATCGTTGCGTGGGAAATTAAAAAAATTTATTCGAACTATCTGTACTTTGAGAAGTAAATCTGATTAAAAAATTGAAAGTTTTTTGAAGATTTTCTGATTTTGGAAAATTAATTTTTAAATTTTAAAAATCTTTATCAATTTATCGTCAGTTTTACTTGCAACTAATTGGACTTTACATCATGAAAAGTTTCGTGAATATAGTCTCTACATCGAATGGAAAGCAATTGAATAGCAGGAAAGTAATAAGATCAGTTTTCAAAGTTTTACGATTTCCTCCTGACGTCATGACTGCCACGAGTTTAAAAAAATTTTAAAATCGCGCGAAAAGTATATATCATTATGAGAATTAATTTAGGATAAATCTGTATATATAAAAGATAAAGATTTTCAAAATCTAAGAATTTATCTAAATTAGCAGATAATATATAAAATTTGTAGAAATAATTTATGATTTATCGGTGATATTGTAATTGCGAATTATACAAGCAAAATTGTAAAATGCATTTGCCCTCTTCATTACTTGACTAGCCTCTTTAAATTTACCGATATATTTGGCTGCCGGTGGCGAAGAGGTTGTTGTTGTGACTTTGAGTACGCGCACCCAGAACCGAGTTCGAAACGGAGGCGTATTGTCCAAGAGTTCGGAGTAGGTATTGTCGACCCTTCCAATATATCATCGTGCCAGGACACCAACTTTGGCCAATAATCCCCTAAACATACTTAGACCAGCTGAATGCCACTGACGCCCCGTGGCATCTAAGCCGAATTGAAAATGAATCATGTCGATCGGACCTTTCGTGCCTAATGTTCCAACAGTTACTTCCAATATTTTGTCTGAATAGTTCCGTCTTGCGATATAATATTTCGGAATATTTGTCAAGATTGATTATGCTTGTTTTATTTTCGTTCTCTAAATTGCGATACAATTGAAATTGAAAGCAAAATCCATAAAGCATATAAACCTTATTTTTTAATAAAAACTTTTTAAATATATATAAATATATATAAATTCTATCTTAAATATATATAAAAATTATACTAAAAAGTATTTATAAACAAAATAATTCTTCCGTTGTCTATGGGTTCAATACGAAATAAATGATAGTAGTACATTTTTTTAGAATCGTTCGTTAGAACAATTAAACTTTTACTATTTAAAACATTCATGGAAAGAAATGAAATTAGGACAAAGAGATCAGAAGAGGTAGAGTGTTGGAGATGCATGAATTCTGAGAGTAACAAAAGAAGAGCATGATCTCATCAGATATTGTTTGTATCATACATTAAAATACATTCGAAGATGCGAATTCTATTCGCGGAGGGGATACTCTATCCCTTCTGCCTTAAGTTTTCGAATATAGCAGTGTCAGTGGTTTACGAGTTCCAGTTTTCGCGGACATTTTGTATGGGGCGGGGGGGGGGAGGGGGGGCAGTACGTATACACGCACAGACGGTACGCACACAGACGCGAACAGAGTCTGCCAGAACATTTCTGGAGTAGGTAACTACTTGTTGTTTACGGGGAAGTAACTTTCCTGCGAACGAATCGGCTCGCGCGAGAACTTTCCAGGATGTATGCTCTTCAAAGTTAATGCTCCGGTAACGGCACTGCCTGCTGTAGTGTCCTCGAGGGCTTTTCGTCCTCCTTCGACACTAGGTCTCGGTTAATAATTCTTCGCCGCTTCTGTTTGAAAAGATGAACATCGCAAGGAGAAACAAACGACGGGCTGTTAACTTTAAGTCTTAGTATCCTTCTAAATCGCTCTTTTTGTAATTGCAATTGAAATTGTCTGTAATGAGGAGGACTGTATTGTTTAATTAATGAACTATCTACTTTGTATTTTAAAAAATAAGGATACGTTGATTAATACAAGAAATAGGCATATTTCTGGATCATGTGTAAATAATACAATGAAGAAAATGTTCTCCAAACCAATTATAGGAAGCAAAAGTTTTTAAAACTGGAATATACGTGTAGGATGTACAAAGTTTATCAATTTCATTATTCATCTCTTAGTAAAACAAAACAATATTTAATCAAGTCTTAAAATATAGTCAAGTTTCTTTGCTTTTCTGTAATAATCGTAACTTGTTACATTGCTGCTAAAAAATTTTAATATCACAATAAAATTATTAGATATATACATATCTAAGGAAAGATTTTAGCTAAATAATTAAAAATACTGGTTAATATTTTCTAATTTTAGAATACTATATTGACAACTCAGCATTTCTGCTACAGAAATTAATTTTAAATTAGAGAAATTATCTTTAGATGAAAGAAAGTATTAGAATTTTAGAAAAATCTTATATACATGTAAGCAATAAATAATAAAAATTAACAGAAGAGGAAACTCAGGAGGATAAAAGGAGGATCTTGAAAGAATTTCTTTTCAACTCTGTCATTTTAATATGTCGCGTGCAATTGCGATTATACGTGTCGCTGATGCAACTTTTTTCTCGGATATTGTCGCAAGATATTGAAATGAAAAGAATAGGGTTGTTAAAGCTGGGCAGTTGGAATGCACGAACCGAAACATTGTGCGTGTGCAGACCACTGACGAGAATTAGAACGAAAAGCGCGGGTGGATGAACAAGTGGGTGGTCAGGGGTTGAAAGGAGGTGAGGCTGGGATGGTGGTGTAAATCGGATGGTGGAGGTGGTATCGAGGTCAGTGCGTTTTTCGCCTGCGCGTCGCGATGCGCGTTACGGCCCTGCACAAGGTGGGTCGACAGGACGGTGGGCGTCTGCGTCCTTAGTGCGCCGGCCGGGTTTCGAACCTCGAACCCACGATTGGGCTTCCACCATGGTACCAGGAACGCCCAGGATCCGCCAAAACCCGCGGGATGGCATGTACGTGGGCGGCAGATACGCCTCCGTGCCTTTTCTTCTTCCTCTTCTTCTGCTTGCTACCCTTATTCCACTTCCTTTTTCTTCCATCCTCGTTTTCTCCTCCTCCTCCCCCTCC
>Ga0157363_1002886_pt1 | contig 15331 bp, 6 predicted proteins | sample AttsexASBM1_FD_111477 | JGI IMG/M metagenome (GOLD analysis project Ga0157363, IMG submission 111477) | Fungus gardens microbial communities from leaf cutter ant in Ribeirão Preto, State of São Paulo, Brazil - Atta sexdens ASBM1 | ecosystem: Host-associated > Fungi > Mycelium > Unclassified ...
CGTTTTATGACGTTCGATAAATTACTATTTTTTTCCATAATGTCATTTATTTCATTAAGCGTCAACTATATACAAAATAGGTAGCATCGTTTGACAAATACGTTCTCGTCACGTTATTATCCTTATAAAAAATGGATCGCAAAAGAGAGATAAAAATTAAAATATAGTGTAGATTAATGCGGAAGAATAATAACATAACAAATAAAATTTATTCATGAGAGTAGAATGAATTGTATCATTATAGTTATGCTGGACAGATAATTATCTAACGTCGTTGATGTTTTCGACCCTTGCGAATTTGCACCGATTTGAGAGATGGATAATATTCTATTATTGGCTGATGTTCTACCAATAGGGGAACATACATTGTTATTCACGTTGGCATGCAAACCCCACTGAGGGCCAAATACGATATAAATCAGGGCAATCCTACTCGAGCTCTCTCTCCGCTCTGCTCTGTCATTTTCTAATAGACCTGAATTTAGGCGGAACATGGGCGGAACATTCTGATATTTTGATCAAAATCATCGGTGACATTATTGTAGTCACGAATAAGAGCCTAAGTGTGGTAGAGGGGAACACGCATATCTCACACGTTCACGTATGGATTATACGGAGGAGGCAGCAATACGCACGCAACTCGTAAGTCGTAACCATGTCATACACACACACATTGTAAGGCCGATGCCTTCATTTCTTCATAAATCAACAGCACTTCTATTTATAGCTCACGCCGGACAAATAGCGATAGTTCATGCTTGATGTTGGCTGCCTCAGACGGCAAAAGCTGTTTGAAAATGGTAGCGTCGGAACAAAAAATTTAGACATCACGATATCTTGATAATTATTCAGAATAGAATCTTTTTCGAACTTTGATATTTTTTGTGGCAGTCTTGATAAAAATCTTTGCTGACAATGATAATTAATCGGGGATGTCCCGGATCGAAAAAGTAGTAATTATCTATTTTTTTAAGTTTCTCACTTTCCTTTTCTTTTTTTTTTTACTCCTTCAGCTTCACGTATACAACAGTACAAGACACTGACTGCTTTATTTGAAGAATAGAATACTTATTATCTTAATAATCAATATCCTGGCTCTGTTGCGCTGGCGCACGACCGCGGAACTTTTGGAGATAAACATTCCATATGTCGCGTCGGAACGACTCTGTTATGAGACCGTGTTGTTTTCCTGAAGAAGATTTGCCTGGAAAGTTCCGCGCGTGTGAGTTATTTGTGTTTTCCGATGGGATATTCTCATGGGAATTAGGTACTTAATTCTCCTGACGATAGCAGGTCAAATATATTTCCTTAACAGTTTCTTTCACAATACCACACGTACTTATCAAATTTAAGTAATTTACTTGACTCGTATATTAACATTGATTATAAGAAAAAGTAAATTTAGCTTCAAAGTCGCGTAATTCAGACGAGAAATATTTTTTACGATTTTTCTTGATCGAATTACTGCTGTGACTTCGAAGCTAAATCTGCATTTCCTTATAACAAACATTGAAATTTGACAAAAACTCATCACTGTTTTTCAATATTTACTTAGGAACGTATTCCAATATTGCAAACTCGCAGCGGAATTGCTGTGACGAGTAGGAAAAAAAATAGAAATCGTAATGTCACGTTCTCTAGTCGAATCGCAATGCCACGTTCTGTGCAACAAGCGACATTGATTGTCACGCGGTGACTAGAAAGTGCCCTACACATTCAATTTTAATATTGGATCAGTAATATTGGCAGTATACATCTTTTTAATATTTTTACAACCTACACGATCAATATTATGGACAATATATCTCACTTTTACTTTTACGTATAATATCTATTGCACTATGACATACTGTGAAAGGGATTTTAATAATACTGGACGCTTGAGAATCAAAATCTAGATTTCCGTTAGTTTCTACGTCCTACGTATCCCAATCCATCAATATTAACACACATCATCAGTAATACTGACAGTATTATTGATCATGTACGGTTACCTTGGCAACGACGAAAATTTCCCCGTGTAAAATCCGCTCGAGTGCAACAGCACATGGAATATCTCATAGCATATATATATATATATATATATATATATATATATATATATACGGAAGAATGGGATATATCGCCATAAGAATGTAACCGTTACCTCGGATCTACAATAGATTTTTAAGCCTTATAAGCCACAAGGAATGGACGAATCACAATCAATTATTTTTCTCGCATTCGATTGTAGTTGATCAATTTTTTATGGCTTAAGACTTAAAACATCTATTGTAGATCTGGACTTATGGACTGGCTGCTGATGCTGTCGTGTTGTCGCTACACTGCTATCGCGGTTCTCTCGGCAGTCTTAGGTTGGTTCGGCTCGTTCACTCCGTCCGTTCGCCCTCGCTTACTCGTTCGTCCGTTTAGTCTGTCACGCTCGGCGAAGTAATAGGCGGGCTAAATATAGCCGGCGATAAATACAGGCAGTTAGTGAGCCGCGTGCGTCGTGTAACGCCGCGACGATATCCTTGGATATACACGAACGAGACGACGCACAAACCGAACGAACACAGTGGCGGGCGACTTGTGTCCGCACATAGTTAAAGTCTGTACCCACAAAAGAGCGCATAAGCATAAGGAGTGTGGGTAAGCTGCTGTTATGCTTACTTTCACCTAGTTTCACCTAATGCCTAATGCAGAAATCGCACCGCAAATTTGTATTGATTTTTCCGACGGAGAGGCCGTTCTTCTCGTATAGTAGTATACATAGATTTCTTCGAGCGATGTGCTTTTTCCTTGCCGACGCATTCCGTCGTCCGCGCGGATGTTTGTCGCGTATGTCTCTCTGCTTCCGGCCGATTATTTTTTTTTTTCTTTTGTCGTCTCGCAACCGTCCAAAGTCTTACATTTCCGAGAACGGAATGAAAGATATAATTTCTGATTATTTAGTTTCTTGATTATTATTGACAATCAAAATTGTTACTTTAAATTTTTAATTCAAAAGATAAAAGAAAATTAGAAATTTTTTAAGAAAAGAAGTGGCGATCAATATAAAACTCGAAGTTTCTGAATACTCTTTAAAACTTTTTAGAGTGATTCTCTCATTCTTAAAAATTGAAAGTTTTTTTCAAAATTGGGAATCAGTTCTTACTCTTTAAAGTGGGATTCCATTCCAAAGAATTTAGAGAATATATATTTACAAAATTCAAAAAAGGAAACAAATCGTATATATGTGTATAATATATTATACAGGATTCTTTCTTATCTTTTGGAATGATTCTTGCAAATGATTTTTGTAAATAATTTATAATAATATTAAGATTGGAAACAAGACCGTTTATATGAATAAATCAATCCATCGAGAAAAACTTGTTATCAATCAAATTAGTAAAGGGATTACAATGAAAAATTCAGAAATTGTTATTTTTTTATACTTCTTTCTATATAACATACGCTGGATAGTTTTTGCGCGTAAGAGATGAAGTACAGAACATTTAGTACTACATCGTTGTACATTTTGTACTACATCGTTGTACATTTTGTAGAACAATGCACAATATTTTACAGAAAGTTTCATGAAAAAAATACTGTTATTTTCGAGAGTTTCTTTTTATATTTAGTACAGAAATATGATTTAATTCCTCTCCTCAAAACAAAAAAGATAGTTTTTGATACATTTTACAAGTCTATCGATTATTATTATTTTATTGAAAAATATTTTTGTTTTAATATATTTTACAGGAATTTTCATTGTATTTTCTTACTTCTGACATCATCAATCTAAATATCTACGATAAGTAGTGAAAAGCCTTAAATTATTTCGATCATCTATATGTTCTTTGATCATCGTTTTTAATTGGTTTTTTGTTTACCTGACATATGACTCATGTTATACATATTTGCTCGTTGTCGACCTTATCTATACCTATTGCATTGTAAATACGAACCATATTAACATTTATTTATTGTTAATATATACGCTACAGTCTATGCATATGCCAAGAACTATCTTAAATGCTATTCTTTCAATTTTATTACTAATAAAATTACAATAAAATATAAAAGTTAAAATATAAGATTAATTTTACTGAAGAACATGATAAAAAATCTTTAAAATATTGTATTGTACCACAATACTACCATATTTTCAAGATAAATTTTAAGAGAAAATTTTTCCCGTTGTACAGATAATATTAATTTTCGCCACAGCTTATTCTGACTGCAAGAATTACGAGCAGACTTTATACGTGAGTCATATAACGATCCGAAGTCCAATCTTAAACATTGATAAAACAAAAAAAATATCAGTTAAAAAGTGTTAATTAAATCATCTATTTTTGGTGAACATGTTCTAACGTCAAGGAATACGTTGACGTGTTAAAATACGATGTCTATCAAATCATATTATAATAGTTTGTTCAAAATGATGTATTTAGAACGCAATTAACGCTCATGTGACAATATAATAAAACTGAAATCGAGCAAGTCTGACAAGAATTGATAGCCCTTTGGATTATTGAGGCTACGTAATTATTGCTGCGATATAATGAGCCATGAAGTAAATTGGAATTCGCGTATCCACATCATCCTAATTCAAGATTTATTTACTAAATGAATTGAGTATCGTGCGTCAAAAGTGAAACGGAAAGAAAATTAGGAAAGTTCGTGGACCTGATTCTCTCATTAGTTAAAGTATGCTAACATTTCTCTTGATCAGTAATAAAGAATTTATTAATCATATATTACGGACTTTTATACGGCAAAAATACGTAATAAGAGAGATTGTCTATACTCTCGCTATATCATTTGCAAGTCAATTAAATGAGAAGAGAATGTATAAGGTATTTAACAGAGGGATATTTCTATTGAAAATTCAGTTCCAGATTAAAAACAAAATATGAAAAATCTCTGTATCAAAGCTAGAATCTCAATAATTAACTTAGCTGGAATTTCAATTATATAATTAGCTATAACGAGCTACAAAATACACGTTTTTATCGACAATGCGCGCTTTTATTTTTGAAATTCTTCTTATACAGGATGTAACTGAAATAATGCTCACTAATCATACGTACTAATAAAAAACTGAGACGAAAAGTCCTCTACTATTTTGCAAATTGTAAATTGTACGTCAGCGTTGTACATGAGCATTAATTGCATTTTGAATACATTTTGTAGAGAGGCCATTATAAATGATTTGATTACTTCCACATGCACTGCATCCCGAAATATAGTAATTATTTTTCAGCATTTATATCGTACGTTCAATTTTAAGTTCAATTCGTATCATTCGTGTCATTATTTTTCTTTTGAATGATTAAATTCTTTCAGTCATCATTCGAAAATTTATCTAATATTTGTTCTACATTGAAGCACAATAAACATTTCTGAAATTAATTGTAATACGAGAATTTCTTTTGCGAAAATAGTTTTGTACTTTTTGTCATTCTTTGTCTGACTTTAAATCGATACCTAAGAAATAATTCTGTAATTTTTATATCACGGAATCAGTTGTAATTGCTGCTTTATAAGACAAGTTAATATTCTTAGCTTGTTTCACCTCCTGGCATGCCCAGGATGTTGATGAAATAGATGATTGCCATATTGAAAGTATAAATAAATATGAGCGCGCGCGACGCGTGTTATAAAAATTTATTTCCAGAAACAATTGAGTCTGTTATTACATTACGCAATCTTATACTAAGATTTGGAATTATTTTATGTTTCGTATGTAAAATTTTTCCACCAGTAACTTTATCATTTTCTAAAAAGTTCTTAAGAACAAGAGAGATTTACATAAAAAAAAAATATTAAAATCCTTCGAAATACATTGTTGTCCCTCGACTATCATATTTTTAGGATAAACTAAGGAAAAATTCTCTTCGTGTATAAATGTACGCAATATTACTGTGCAGTACACATATAATATTTTGATTTTATTGTGATTTTAGTAACTATATATGTTTTGTTTGTTTGTAACATACATGTACATGTATGTTACATGTTTATAACGTATACTTGTACCCAATTGTGTTCTTATTAAATTAATATTAATATTATACTAATATCAAGTACTAAGTAATCTTATTTTTTATATTTTACACGCTTTAAAGAAATATTTTATTATTGAGGGGACATATTTTTTTGCCTCGAGCATCAAGATGTTTAATCCCGATTTTGTATTGTTACGTGCCTGATAGGCGGATAGAACTTATGTTTGCCTATATGCGTCAGTCTCTCATCTCTTGTAAATAAGGCGTATATATGCAGAGACACCACGCGGACGAACCGGTAGAAATATTTCGACAAATAACGGGATTTACATACAGGCATGTGCACGTGCATACGTATGACTCCGCATTAGTGCAGGAATGGGGAATACTTTATTGATCGCAGTCTCGCACGGCGCAAAACGACGACTATTTATCTATGATTTGAATTTATTTCACACGATTGTACAGTAACGCTGTTGTGTCTCGCTGGTGCTGTATTGCCTAAGTATTCAAAGATTTACTGTTTACTCGATAATTGAGTAATACCTTGATAACGAGGTAAATAGCGAAAACCTGCGAAATTTGTGAGCAATTATCTCGCTCAAACACGTGTACTGCGAATCATAAATTTTTATAATCAGGACAGTTCGCGATTGGATGATTCTCAGCGCGAAAGAAGTATATTGTATCGACAGCATTTGCATGAAAACTGCTGATTCTTCTGACCTTCGCGATCTATTTATAGCGTAGTCTGCTGCGTGATGCACTCGTGCGGACGCTTACCTGGCTCGCGCTGCGTCGGCATTGCTCCGATCTGAGCCAGGCCTTTCCTAAGAATCTGTAGCACCATGTCTCTTCGCAATCGTTAAACAGTGTCGTTATTATATTCACATTATAAGTTTACTCCACAAAAAGCATATCAATTTCAATACATGAATGTACAATATGAATGTAGTACATAAAAAATTCTGTATAATTGACATGATGTGTTTGCGTTTCGAAACATTGTCTCGTTTTAAATTAAAATAGCTGATAATTAAAATGTCCTTCATGTTTCTCTATCTTTCCGAGAGAGATGACTATCTCCAAACATTTTTCAAAATTTTAAATAAAAATTATAGGGAAAATTGTATTGGAAGGGCTTTCCTTTCGAAAGGCAAGAGGTCTATTTTCAGTATTTATATTCTTATAGGTTTTTTTATAATTAATCTTTATTACAAAATTTTACTAGATTGAAAATTAATAAAATCCCATTATCTATTAAATTATAAAATTCATTTGTGAACAAATTTTCAATAAAACCTTGGTAATATTATTATTGGAGGTTAAAATATTATTGGAGTTAACATATTTATTAAGAGAATATAAATTTTGTATTCGTTAAAATATCTAATCAAAATAAATATAATTTTACAGCGTCTTACTTAAATAACTCTGTAGATTTGTATAGCAAAATGACCATTTACGTATTTTAGAAATTTAATCTCAAAGGTAGATAAAAAAATTATTTTCTTTTATGCAAAATAAAACTAATTTTTAATATTTCTTTAAACACACAAATTTCGTTTGAATTAATATTGTGGAAAAGATCATCAGAATGTTATTAATAATTAAAAAAAAAAAAGTATATTTATGCTACATAAGATTGTTACTGCTCGGATGATTTATTCATAATAAAAAATTATTAAATTAATTAATTATAGAAATATTTAATCTGCAATCGTGACATTCTTATATGTCGATTTGGAGAATATCAAATGAAATATTAATTATAATTATTTCTTGTTCTTTATTACAGTAGAAACCGTACTGCCATTTCAATAAATCGAAACGATATGTTATCACGACTTATTACGACTTATAATACCTAGAATTCCGATACTTGCTTTCTCGTTTGAACGGTTTTTCTATTAGCAGAGACGTATTTTATAATCGAAACGCACGATAATTTTATTCAATATGACTGCGTTGATAATTAACTGTATTGTCGTCTATTAATAATACAAGTTATCCAGTTATTAGCGGCGCTTAAAATTATATTTAAAGCGTTGGACTTAATGCTATGTGCTATTGCGACGAGCTTCGTTGACGACAAATTAAAGCAATTGCGAGCGAACTGTCTCGTTAAAATCACACGCACTTTATGCTGTAACTCCGAAAGGCGTCTCGAGTTGCTTTAAAGATTTTATAAAACACTCGAGATAAGACGCAATCAACTAATTAAGATCATCCCGCAAAATCAAGCTATGCGCAAATTATTATACGTGCTCGTTACTTTACAAGAATATTTGATTCGTATATTTTACATATATTATATATTTTACTACGTATTGCTATTTTACTATATATATTGTATATTTTATTCAATATGTTATTCTTAGCGAGAAATGACAGTTGGACTGATCTCATTATTGTGAATGCGGAAGTGATGATGACGACATGGAATCCAGTTTAACCTTGCATTGATTCTTCGACAAAAACATATCGACACGTTCGTGTTCTACCCAGCAGCTATTCATTATATAGTTTCGCCACAATAAAATTGTTGATCGCGGAAAGGTGTATTGATGAATCAGCCGTTACGACATATCACAATGGCATTTTTCATTTTTATTTTATATATGGTTAATTTTCTATCTGCACGATTTTCAATCTATCCTCTTCCAATGAATTGCAACTTAGGCTTATAATTTTTGCTCTTTACCTCGAGGCAATTGCATATCGTGACTTCCCGAGAAAAAGATAATAACGTTCCAAGAAAACATCGCGCAAGACACGAGGTTGATATCGGCTATAAATACATCGGACGAGTGTAAAAATAGACGAGTATGGCAAGGATTCGGATTAGGAATGCGTATCCTGGTGCGTGCCGTGGATGCTCGTCGGAGCGGAGCACTGTCTAATACCAGATCAGAACGAAATAGACCGATGACGCATTTATCTAACAGGTTCCCTCGTAACCGTCTGTTTGCCCTGTCTGATTTTTATTATTCTTGATACGGCGCGGTCTCGCTCACTCGCTCGTTGGTACGCATAAATATTAATTGATCCTGTTTGTGCAATATTACGTTACACACACCCGCCCATTTTTTTCCATGCAGTATAAATATACGCGCGTGACGGCGATGATGATAAAGCAAACGCGGGTCGGACTCTCGACCGCGCGCGAAACCAGTATTCTCACGCGCTGTGCTCGCTCGCTCATTCTTCCATTCCACCGTTCTAAAAATAGCACCTGCGAAAGCACGACCAGTTTTCCGCTTGTAATGAATGGATTCCTCCGGCATATGAACTACCAATGCTTTGCGAATTCGTGTTATGACTCCTTTTGTTTACTTCGATATACAATTCGTTCCGATTCAATTTTAAACAAAATTTTAACTTCTGAAATGTCGACTTATATTTTAAGTCGCGTACATTATTAACACTTTTTTAAATAAAACTCTATATATATGTATATATATATATTTTAAAAAGTCGATTTTTCATTAAAGCAATTATTCAACATTGAAAAATAGAAGATCCATTAAAATTTTTTAATATAAAAATTAAGTTCTCACGTTATTCATATAAATGTGTAAAATATATATCATTAAATTTTAATTAATGAGATTTTATTATTTTTCTTCTTTCGTGATAGAAATTCAAGATTTAAACTTCGCAAACTTCATTAATTCCTATAAATACAGCAAATTGAGAATTAAGAATTGAAAAATCACAGACTTTGACAAAGTCTACCTTATCAAAAGACCAATTCCTACCGAAAACTATTGAATATTACAGTTTCTAGGATATCTTGATATAGAATTGAACGTTAACAAGAAATGAATAGGAATAGCTGTTGCGCCTATATGTGTATTTAGATATATTCTACGCAGATGTCTCATTATCGAGATACTAATCAAGAGCAATGATCTCTCGGAATACAAAATGGAGACGAGAGACGGCTTAAAAAAAAAAAGATAAGGAGGCAATTATCGCGCGTTCGTCTCCAGGCTCGTGCAATCGCGACCGGTTTTTCATCTATCAAGACTGTTCGGGCGATTGTCGACGCGGTGATTTTTACTCGTGCGATTTTCTGTACGTATTGCAAAACTATCGCGAAACGCTCAATCCAATTAAGTGGACAGCATATTTTATCAGCGTTTTGCTTTCTTGGTTATATCAACGGTTCGCGCGTAAGCAAATCAGTATTCGAACGCAGCTGTCTCGCTCACATCAAACCGGGCATTTTTTGATTTAAAAAAAAAAAAAAAAAAACTTACAGTTTCAAAAAATAATTCATCATCGCTCTTCAATTCTGAAATAATCCTTTCAAAATGAAACTCGAATTGTAGATAATGAATTCCTTAAGATCAACCTGTCAACTATTCACCAGACAGCGACGACGGCAAATGCTTTGTGCGTCGCCGAGACAACCTTGTAAGATTATAGTAGCTTATATAGACATTTTGGAATGCTTACATTTGATCATATTCGCTGTCTCGCGAATAATTTGACATATGATCATATACGAGCATTCCAAACGTCTATATAAGCTATTGTAATCTTAAATAAGGTTGTTTTGCGATTAGTTCGACATCATATGTGATCATGTATAATCAGCATGCCAAAACTCTTCTATATAAGCTATTATAATCTTACACAAGGTCTCGCGAATAGTTCGATATTATATATGATTATACACAAGCGTTTTAAAGCTCTCCTATATAAGGCTCCTATATGCATTCGGCATTGCAAATCGGAGATGTCCGTTTGTTCTTTTACCTCGAAAATCGTTCGGCAACTCGCATCTTTTTATTACATGTCATCTCATCTGCGTTCGATATTAACATATCTAGAGACAATCAAGCTGCTGGATTCATTCCGGATTCAAAGATTAAGCTCGCAGAGCTTATGCAGATTTTTGCGCCTAAATTAAATTTATAACCTGCTCTATAAATCTGAACCAGTGGATATAAATCTGGACCAGTGGATCACTAATTACCCAGTGACATACTTGGCGCTGGATAATCAGTGCAATTCAACTAAAAAAGGAAAAATGTTTGAGCATTATAACTAAAATACTGATATTTGTACATTAATTTCCAATACCACATCTTCCAATATTATACTCATTGAATTTATCCACTAAAACAAGGTTAGTTAGATCACATAATAAATCACATTAGATCAAATAATAAAGATTAGCTAGGTTAGGGATCTCACATTTCAGTCACTGATTACCAGTGGCATACTTTGTATTGATATCAGTGATTATTATCCACTGATTCATATTTAGAGAGTGTATATTTATGATAATGTTATCAAATAGAAATTGATGATACATTATGTACAATTTTTTAATGAGGAAAGTAAGTTTTTCATTCTTTTTCTCTTTATAATATATTAAAGACTCTAACGAATATAAATCAAGTGATATAACTTATAAATTGCAAAAATTTTGCAATGTTTCTAACTCTACTCTCTAAATCTGAATCAGTGGATAATAATCAGTGCCAAGTATGCCATTGATAATCAGTGAATTAAAAATGAGATTCCTAATCTAGCTAATCGTTGTTATGAGATCTAACCAACTTTGTTTTAGTGCTTAAATTTAATGAATATTGGAAGATTGAAACTAACAAAAATATTAGTATTTTAGTTATATAATGCTCAAACATTCTTCCTTTTTTAGTTGAATTTCATTGATTATCAGTGCCAAGTGTGCCACAATTAGGGACTATCCACTGATTTAGATTTAAAGAGTATTTTCTTTTAAAAAAACACTTGCATTTGAGTCTGCTATTCATGTGTAAGGATCTATTTTCAGTATATAAGACTATTATCAGTTTCTAGTAAAGCGAAAGAAATTTTCAATTAATAAGATATTTTTTATTGATTCATAAAAATAAACAATTTCATTTTATAATTTAAAGACAGTTTACAGCTCTGTTTGAAATTAATTCATGGCACTCGGATTACTCAAAAATCACGTAATCAAGCTCGCATTTGCTAGCTCGCATCTCAGATTTATACCGAACGCACCTATAAGCTGTTATAATCTTACACATTGTTGTTTCGGCGGCGCATAAAGCATCTGTTATCATGTTTATTCGCCGTTTAAGCCCATGTGTTGAAATTGCTGCGGCACACGCTTGATCTTAAAGAATTATCTACATAATTTATTCAAGTTTCATTTTGAAATTATCAGAATTACTTCAGAATCGAAGAGCGAATATGATGAATTATTTTTTGCAACTGTAAGTTGATGAGTTGATAACTAAAAAATGCATTTAAAAATGATAAACGATAAAAAGAGTATTTATTAAAAACAAATGTGTATTTAAAAGTAAATAGAACAATTTATAATCTTTAAAATTGATCTCTTGCAATTTTTTTCGTTCGACTTACCGTTTCGGCGGTACAATCATTTGAATATATACCCGAGCCACGTTTTTCGTCAATTCTTGAAACTTAAAGGCAAGCATAACTTCGTGAAAAACATTAACAAAATTTATTTTCCCAAACACGAATCTCATTTTTTTATGTGTAGAAAGTATGTGAAAATTTTCAAAAAAATTGATTTATTTCCTTTTTTTAATTTTGTAAATATATATTCTTTAAATTCTTTGGAATGGAAACTCACTTTAAAAAGTAAAAATTGATCTCCAATTTTGAAAAAAACTTTCAATCTTTAAGAATGAAAGAAACTAAAAAATTTTAAAGAGTATTCAGAAACTTTGAGTTTTACATTGATCGCTTCACTTCCCTCCATAAAAAATTTTTAATTTTCTTTTAAGTTAAAACTTTTAAGTAACAATTGTGATTGTTAATAATAACCAAGAAACTAAATAATCAAAAATTATATTTTTCATTCCGTTCTCGGAAAACGTAAGACTTTGGTTGCGAGGCAACAAAAGAAATAAAAATATCGGCCGGAAGTAGAGAGACATACGCGACAAACATCCGCGCGGATGACGGAATGCATCAAGGAAAAAGGCAAGGAAAAAGCGCGGAATGCGTCACGGAAAAAGGCAAGGAAAAAGCACGTCGCTCGAGGAAATCTATACATATATATTACGAGAAGAAGGCCTCTCCGTCGGAAAAATCAGTACAAATTTGTGGTGCGATTTCTGCATTAGGCGACGGTGAAACTAGGTGAAAGTAAGCAGAATAGTAGTTTACGCATTTCTTATGCTTATGCGCTCTCTTGTCAAGAGAACGGTCACCAACATTTCCATTGGATCGCTGTCTCCGTTATCGTATCGAAATCAATACTGTCGGATTTGAGATACGCACGCGTATTCGGTATGCGCGAGTTCGCGATAAAACTCAACGTTTTATAATACTTTTATTGCATTAATATATCTGAAAAGTAGAACAGAAAATCAGACCACGACGCTTAATTTTTTTTATCCTGTTTCCCCGTCGAACGTTCGCGTGCTGGTTTTTTTTCTCTTACTGCGAATTAACATAAATTAGTCTGGAGGTCTCTCGATTCAAGTACCACTTTCTCATGCGTTCGTTCAAAGCGTGTTTGCAAGAGGACGTCCTTTGAATTGCGATCGGGGTCTGTTTTCACGTGTTGTGACCAATTGACTCAACCAGTAGTTTCGAGTTAATCGCGGAAAGGATTTATCAACGAACCGTCGAATGACAATCGAGATCTCATGAAACTTTCCATAATAATATATAACCGCATAGTTTTCCATCTTGAGAGACTTCTGGCATCGCGGTGACTTTCGAAAACATAAACTGTCGCGGAAGATGTTGTTTGATATAATACTCATGTGGCGATTATATTGTCACACGTCGCAGGCTTATATTGTCAACGTCGCAGACTTAGTGCGCGGCAAAAGTTCGCAGAACTTGCGCACACGGATTTGCGACACATGCTTACTTCGCGCATGTACGGAAACTTCTTGTCGGAAAGCAAAAACGAGAGGTCTTCGAATTTGCGAATTTCTTTTGAAATGTCCCGACTCAATCCTCACTATTGTTTGGGATTTAAAAGTGAAATTGATTATATAACGCACTTGTATTAAAATGTCTTAATAAGTCAATTTTTTTAAACTAAAAATTATTTATTTTAGTACCCGCAAAATTCAACCGTATTATTCAAATACACAGCAATAAAAATTGACAGAGAATAAGATTACGCGAAAACAATATTATGATTTCGTGAGATTTGAGAAAAGACAAACGACCGAGCTAGAGACGAGACATTCGAAAAGTCGGCATCGAGATACATGCGTTATTACATGTGCAGATCTTGTTAAATAAATTGCACGCTAGAAACTAAATCCAACAACTTCCTTTCTTGCGATTAAATCCGCATCTAAAATCCAAAAGTGGCGTCTGACGTGAGTGGTTATCGTAGTTTATGTTTTGACGAAGTTGGACAATTCGGGAAAATCAAGAGAATCACGCTGAATCCGCGGTCGGTGATAAAGTGATACATCGGAACTCAGTGTTGTGGCGTCTGCAATTACCGCTCCGGTGCGAGTTGTCTCATCGTCGCGCAGCATATTGTCTATTATTTCTCGCTACACGACTCGCTACACGTGTAGCGAGAGATAACAGATAATATGCTGGTTATACGCGATAATGTGGTGAGACAATCCATATCGGAGCAGCTGCAGACGCCGCAGGACTGAGTTCCGATGTATTATCACTTTATCACCGACTGCAGATTCTGCGATGTCTCGATTTTTCCGAATTGTCCAACTTTCGTCAAAATATTTACAAAAAATAGACTGCGATAATCACATCAGACGGTGACCACTTTTGGATTATCTCTCGCTACACGAGAGATAATTTGCTGGTTATGCGCGATGATGTGGTGAGACAATCCACATCGGAGCAGCAGCTGCAGACGTCGCAGGATTGAGTTCCGATGTATTATCCGATGTATTATCACTTTATCACCGACCGCAGATTCTGCGATGTCTCTTTTTCCGAATTGTCCAACATTCATCGATATTTAAAAAAAACAGACTACGATAATCACTCACATCGGACGATCACCACCTTTTGGATTATCTCTACACGAGAGATAATATGTGCGACGATGTGGTGAGACAATCCACATCGGCAGCAGCTGCAGATGCCGCAGGACTAAGTTCCGATGTATTATCACTTTATCACCGATGGCGAATTTGACGGTGTCTCGATTTTTTCGAATTGTCCCACTTTCGTCGATATTTAAAAAAAGTAGACTACGATAATCACTCACATCGGACGATCACCACTTTTGGATCATCTCGGGCTACACAAGAGATAATAGACAATATGCGTGACGATGTAATGAGGCAACTACAGCAACAGACGCTGCAGCAGCAAATCGGAAATGAGCCAGGAAGTGACCGGGA
>Ga0157363_1002887_pt1 | contig 15317 bp, 5 predicted proteins | sample AttsexASBM1_FD_111477 | JGI IMG/M metagenome (GOLD analysis project Ga0157363, IMG submission 111477) | Fungus gardens microbial communities from leaf cutter ant in Ribeirão Preto, State of São Paulo, Brazil - Atta sexdens ASBM1 | ecosystem: Host-associated > Fungi > Mycelium > Unclassified ...
CACACACATATATATATATATATATATATATCTTTTAAATAAAAAAAATATGAACATATTTAAAAATGTAATAAAAAAACGAATTTTAAAATCAAGAAGTTCAGGTGGTGGATATTATCCGAATTCACAACGGAATTACTGACTATTCGTTTTTATCGTATTCGTTTTTCGACTCTGCGCGAACACATATTGGTTTCATACTGCGACCAAATATACCTCGAGGCTTCGTCAGCGAATATACCGTTCCCAAAAATACTTGAAAGATCTTGAGCGAGAGAGACAGAAAATTGCAAATTCTACACTTGATAGCCTTCCGTAATCTCTTCCATCAGTCGCGATTGTAGCACGAACATTAAAAATTTGTCTCAGCATTTCGATTTTCAATGCATACTCAGACACGTAATTATACTATCGGTATATACGCATGAGTACGTATATGTTTCGCGGATGAATGTCGTCGTGACGCTATCGGTGAAAACCAAATCGCTTCAGGAAGTTTCGGGAGTTCGCTCATTTGTGCGTGGCAATGCGCAAGTATGTAGGTATGTACACACATCCCAGGTATCGATGTCACGTTTATTAGTTCAGCATCCAGCGTATCGAGGAAAGCGGATCGTGGTCCGTACTGCCGCCGGCGTGAACGGACTCGATCCCGCGCAGAGATCAAATATCTGCCGAGCAAACGTGCGGGTCGGAACTCGATGTCGCGAGTGACACTGATGAAGTTTACCGCGAGGCACGTTAATCCGAATTCCGACATCGGCGTTGCTTCGAAAGCCGCACGATTAACAAGTACGCTAGGCTGGGCCTTGTGGGTAGTTAACGCCGATAACTCGGTGCGAGACATGATTATGTGTCAAGTGCGGATGCTGGAGAACACGAGAATGTAGCTTGAAACATGGTCGACAGGTGAATGTCGAAAATCGCTCTTGCGACTCGTAAATCCAATTCGGTCATGCGATTAATGTCGAAAGTGCGTGACTGTAACACGTTAATTACGGGCTTTGCCTTTACGCTGTTTTCGATCCCGGAGATTTGTCGAAGTTTTTAACGACGCGAACAATTCCCTGTTCCCTGCCACTTGCATACGCACAAAGAGGATTAATTCCGGATATAGTACGTGCGTATAATTTGTGATACGACATCCGATTGTAAAGGATTAACAATCGTAAAGCTTTTGCTGATTCACAATAATACTCTTTTGCATTTTATACGTATATACTTGCTACATGTCTATTATTGCTTCATTTAACGTTACACTGCTAATTGGAAAGTATAAAAAATTAACATAATTCATAGTATGTTTTTAAGTAACATTGCGTATTGCAGAAATAAATTATATGCATACACGTTGAAAGTTGAAATATAGTCAATTAATTGAATCCTCTTATTTTTGATATCGATAATGTATGTAATGACCTTTTCTGTGTGTGCGTGTAAAGAGATTGGTAAATTTTACAAGCGTTGACATAATAAACAGTAATTATTTATTCGAAGTTTCTCGACAAACATCTCGACAAAATTATGTAATGAGTGTGTAAATGTATTTATTCCCAACATAATCTAAATAAAATATTAATACACAGAGTGACGCATGTTATATCATTTTAAATATAACATATTTTAACAAAATTACAGAACTGGTACACTGAGAAAAAATGTATTAAATTCAACAAATATTTATAAATAATACTAACATTTATTTACGGTTAATAAATATTTACTAAATAAAAAAATAATAATTAAATCAAATTAATGACTTTTGTATAAAAAAATATATATTTACATTTAGTAAATATTGTGTACTATTCAAAAGAAATATTTATTAAAGTTATAGCTAAAGAGTATAGTTATAGCTTTTTTTCTTTTCAGTATATACAATAGAATTGATTAACAAGCTTGAAAATTGGATTAAATGATGTAACATTTTGTACGCCATGTTGTATATACATATTTCAATTAAATGTTTTTATTAAGATGTAAATCTTAATTAATTTCTTTTCGTAAAAGCAATATGGTATTTGTTCTATATTGCGTGAAACTATAGCAATAGCTAAAACAGAGTTAGCTCCCAACTGTCAGATAGTTTTTGCAAAGCCACACCGAGACAGGCGCAGGTTTCCGGTTAAAATGAATAACAAATGGGAACTTTCTACTGCTTAATGCCCGTAGCTTAATTAAACGGAAGGGGAAAAGAAAAGGTAAAGAAACTCGTCAGGGTGAAATTGGGTCGGTGGACGAAGGAGAGCAAAAGCGACTAAACGTTTGAAAATGGTAATCGTCACAGTCTTGTGTACACAGAACTGGAACATCATGAAAAGGGGAGGCCGAAAGGCAAAAGGTCAAAGGCGAAATGTGTTTAGGCAACGTCGCGTGTCAAAGAGAAAATTAGTTTCCGGATAAGAGGATCAAAAGAGGCGAACGTGTTGCTGTCAAAGTTAATATCACACTTACTTGTGCGAGTATTATTAGATTTTCGGAAAATGCAAAAACTACAATTACATCAATAAATACATAACAAATTATTCCCTGCGGACACTTACGTGACTTGTAGTTTGACGGCAATTTCACCGAAGTTAATTATAGCACGAAAAGTGACGTCTGCGGATTAATATTTGCTGAAATTACAACGTCGCACCGCGCGCGTGGCATGTCATTTTCGTGACTATTTTTCGCGCTCTGTTTTTAGCCCCAGGTTTGTTCGTTAGTTTAACTGACATTCGCTTTCGGAAATTTCAACTTTCCCGTTGTATCTGCGAGAAGTGAGGGAACGACGTGGCCCGCGTACCGCGATGCAATTTTCTGCCTTGCATTTTACCGCTATCGATTGCTATCGAGGCAAACTCGCCCAGTTTCGTCAGAACACAAGTCTCCTGATCGAACATTTTACAAATTTATACCTTTTCTACTCGTCGTCCTGTGTTCTGTACTGCGATCGTTACTGCGCCGGGTTTATCTTGCCTCTAGATAAAATTCGGCTGATTTGCATTTGGCGAGTGACAAAGGCGGCCGGCAGGGGTTGATTCGCTTTTAATTCGCAAGGTGGGAGATTACGCGTGATAAATGACCATTGTTCCTCCTCGCGAAAAATCTCGTTTTCGACAAGGAAAGCCCTTCTCGTTCGTGATCCCAGTCTAAATGGTGTTTTAGCGATAGATATAAACGCTATCGAGTAGTTGATTTTCGAATAAACTATTTTAATGACTGAATTATATACTAGCAGACGTTTTATTTTAACCTTTACATTAACTCAGATAAATAAATAACGCATATGTGTTAACATATAAATATCGAAAGCAGAGAAAAGATAATTTTGTTGAAGTATTAAAAAATTTATGCGTCATTCTAAACAGAATCGTAAGACTCGTAACGTGTTCTCATAAAACTTATAAGAATTTATGACTAATATTCTAATTTTATGCATATGTATCGTAAGATGTACGATTATTCGTAAATATCTACGATTTAATGTAAATTTTATGGCTAGTAAGAAACTATAAAAATATTTATATTGCATAAAAATATTTATATTGCATATTTATATTGCATAAGCACTTAAAAATTCTTACAAGAATATGTTACAAGCCTTATGATTCTGCTTAAAATTTAAGTATTAGCTACATATCTGAAAATAATTTTGATGAATCATCAAAATAATTAGGTATGTAAAACGCTGAAACGAATTGCTAGAATATCCAAACTTTTGCAGCATTACTCATCATTCTTGAATTACCTGTATAATTATTTTGATAATATAACAAAATTATTTTCAAATCTAGCTAGATTTTGAAACACTTCTGAAAAATCATTCTTTTCATGAAATCGCAGCGCGATAATATGATAGAATCATTTTGGACATGAACGGCTAGGAGGCACGATATCGAGTCAAATCACGTGCGAATGAGATATCGCCTAAGCCACAGTAAGTCTCGTTTAACAAACAATTAGCCATTTAGCTGTAATGATCGATAAGCGAGGCACAACGTCGAGGATTTGTTCACGCAGGATTTGACTCTTATCGATGCATCGATGCACCAGGCCGACCATTTGAGAATGGCGTGTATACGAAATTCGATTCTTATCTACTGGAATTATCTGCACGGTCGACCGGCAGGACCGGCTAATTCGATGATGCGCAATTACGTACGGCGTTACACCGAGGGCAACGATCCACGCGAAAGGGCGGTCCTGTACCTTCGGAAATATGGTGGCGACGCAATTAATCACTTTCGAAGCGAAGTGGCACGTCATTGGTAGTAATATGAGTGACGCTTTGCTTAACGTTTAGAAAAATAATTCATCGCCATCGTATTAGTCGTTATGCTTCTTCACAAGTAATCAATTAAACAATTTATTGTACGCGTAACGATACAATTATCATTATTAAATTCTGTAACGATGTTAATATAACTGTAACGATATTAATGTGTCTCATATAATTCTATTACAGAAATAAATAATGCTTAATAACTATCTTTTTAATTATTCAAAATTATGAAATGATGTTTACTTTTTAGCGAAAGAATTCTGGAAGATATCTTCTTACGCAATTATGAATTATAAATAAAATTGATAGGAAGAACGAAAAGAATTACAGATAAATAAAAACGGGAGATCATTTGCAATTTGTATAACAAATCCTATAATGCTGAATATCGTACTTATTACGTAGATATAAAATTAAATCCCTACAACAAAAATATTGAGATGAAATTTTTCTATTTCTGAAGCACAGCATGATATTCTTTTTAGAACATAGGAAAAACAATTTTGCTAAAGTATCCAAAAGTTAAATAGAAAATTAAAAATAATTTTCATGAGCCATTAAAATAATTATGTAAAAATCTTAAGCATGATAAGCGATGCTGCAAAAAGTTTTGACATTTTAGCAACCAGTTTAATTATTTTGATAGTACAATTATTTTCAGATTTATATCATTATTACGTTACAATTTTAGATATTTCAGCAAGATCATTCTTTCCGTGAAATAATTATTCAATTGAATTGACACTTTAGTTCGCAACAAATTGAGAATATTTTGCGCGCGACAGGTTTGATGTATAAAGGCACTTAACAGTTCCGCGCGATTAAGGTCAGCAGATTGTTCTCGGCAAAAGCCAGTGCATTGGAGCTGCCAGTATCCGTAGCAAGACTGCTAATGCGTGTCGTTAACATTAATCGCTATAGTCCTGTAATTTGCGTACTTCACATTCACTTCATCTCGTCCGCGTGCGCGCAATTCTCTTCCGCCTTCCGTTCTTCTATCTTGAAATCGGAAATGCGACGTCTGTTACGGAACAGCACGAATAATTTTCATAATGAGGTGTTGACTAACACCTCTACTTGCCTAATGTAGACGTTTCATCGTAACAAAGTCTTGCATTTAATCCCTTGTTGTTGTGATGCGTCTTATTAAGATGAGAGAAAGAAGAATGTTTTTTTATTTGAAAAAAATTGTTGTTGTATGTAAATAAATTTATAATATTTAAAATAAAAATTTAATTTTCAAAGAAAGAATTTCTTTTATATCTAACACTTGTATGACATAAATATAAAGCACGCTATAGATATGAAACAGACACTACAAATATTTTTTGTTAATTGAGAGAAATTTTTAGTATTTGTGAGATATAATTGTGATATATGATTGCAAGATAAATAATTATAATTAATTAAAAATGCAACTCCTAACCATAATTATTTTATCATGCAAAAAACTTTTCTCTTAGTGCAGCTTATAAGCTTACCTGATGAGATATTACAACGAGATATTATGTTAATTCTGCTGACAAGGAACTTTATCAATGATGCCTAAAATATTAGCGAGCTTGGCTACGACTTGGCGCATCTCCTTAAGTCCTTTTTTATCACACAAAATCCGTTCGACATAAATTGTCGACTTATCCTAATGGGTTAATAAAATATTCATCTTGCATCAGCGAATAAATCGCGTACGTGTGGCTCGCGTGGGATACGGCACCATCGCGTTGTACTCGACTACTATCCAGAAAGTACCCCAGGGTGCTCTCATCTTACGCCTCGTACGTAGGATTCGAATCCGATATTGTGCGGGCTTATCTTGGCCCCATCCCACTGGGGTCGATGAGCGCGTACAGCTATCCCGGAGGAGTTCTGACGGGAAATTATCTCGAAAAATGTATCCCCGGACTCGCGAAGAAAAGAAACGGGCGATGAGTCCGAGTCTCTTTCGAAGCAGACAGATTGCCGGAATCAGATTCAAGGCTCTTTCTTTCCGTCTTCCTACACGCTACGAAGTACCTCTACCCCATGGTACTCGATAAAACTAATCTGCTAATCGATATCCACCGGGAAAGGATAACGAACCTAATTTTTCTTCGCGATTAAGCCGGATCGGTTACGTCAGTCCAATTCTTCGCGCGGTAACTCACATTCGTCGCAAATAGAATCTTGTATCTTGAACAATGGGGGATGATCGCCTCTTGTGAGAATGTTATTTTTATGGAAACGTATATCTTGGACACAGTATTGCAAAGCAAGGTGGACACATAAATTAAATCATACGTCTATGAAATTGGGGCTATTGCGACCTATGCTTAGTAAGCCAGATTTTATGGTAACTGTAATATCGTAAATTGTTACAATTTATTACTTTTTTTTTCTCTCTGTCTCTCTTTTTCTCTCTCTAACTCTTTTTTTTCTTTATTTCCATTATCTATAATAGATTCTATAGGATTGTTTCAGCTTCCCTCGCGACAGGTTCAGCAATTCGGAGATGCAGACGTGGCACGGACCCGCATCCATTCAATCAAGGTTGCAGTCTGACAAGGGTATAAAGAGGAAGAGTGAGCTTTCGCGCAAAATCGAAAGCACAGTTCGACAGATATGGAATGTCCTTTTCTTCCCATCTTTTTTGTTTCACCCGCAGCTAAGACATGATAGGCTTTCTCTACAGGGGTTCCATACACGATCTGTCTTTCATTTTTTAAACTGACAGAGAAGTTCGTCGCTAGTCCAATTTCTTGCATTGACTGTGAAGTGGTTTTTTGTGACAATCATCTACATTATTTAAACATCTCTTATGTAATTATATTTAGAAAAAGTAATTTGATTCTATTAGTTTTTATTATTAATTTAGCAACTATTGAATTTCTATTAATAATACTAAATCAATTTTATTTATTGTAAATAACAATCGAGCAAATCGGGAAATAAAAGCTATTCTTCAGCTTGATTTATTTTCAGTTCACATATAATTGTAATCAATAATAAAATTAAAGAAATATAAATAAATATCTATAAAAATTATTTATAAATGATTTGCATATACGGAAATAAATTTGCGTATATGCAAATCATTTATAAAAATATCCTATTGTCGCGACAAAATAGCAGCAAAATAAAATTACAAACAAATAGTTTTAATACAAGATTTGGTATATGTAGGTTAATTTAATTAAATAACAAATTTAACTATAGTTGATTTTTACCGCAGACTGTTTCATTTATTCTTAAAAAGATAAGAAAGCTCTTTACTTTTGTAGGCAGCATTTTTTTTCGATGAATACTTTGATGTGTATATGAAGTTTCTACTGAGTTTTCTATTCATAGCTTCTTACCTAACGCTTCTCTCTATTGTGAGACAATCCTAATATTATCCGCATTGAACTCAATATTTAATAATATAATGAAGCAATTTTTCCAATAATGAAATTTTCAGAAACAATTCCCGGAAAACAAAGGAATATATTTTTCACGGGACATATAATCGTGATTTACCGTTTAAGAGAAATTGGAGATCTCTTGCCGTCTGACATTTCTGCTCCGTTCGTAGTATACTAAAAGCAATTCGGTCGATGGTACCTAAAAGAAAAGCGCTTTTCCCGACGGATAAAGCTCCAATCTATCGGATATTATTCTTTTCGCGAAAATGATATTTCGATAGGACCCGTATTGTTCTCCTTCGTGAAACTGCACACTAAGGAAGCTACTTTGAAATAAACACACGAATTCCATTTCTTCAGGGACATTTTTCTACGAAGACGCTCTTTATATTATAGATATATATAGAAAGAGAAAGAGAGCGAAAGAGATCGGCGAATAATGGCGAATAATAAAAAAAAAAGGTGGGTAGCAAAGCCTTTCCTGTCTTTTCATTCGCCTAATGGATCGCATAAGGCATGCCGTTGTCAGAAGTCGTCTCCTTTTGTCGCGATATCGATTTTATTGCGACCAGCTAAGTTTCGCGAAAGTTTGAGGTGACTGCCGTGACAGCGTGAAACGAACCGAAAATTAGGATGGCGGGACTTAAGCCATCGGAAAAGCCACCGTCAACCCAAAAAAGAGTGCCTGTCCTTTGGCGCTTGATGGCCGTCCAACTAAATTAACCTGCGGTTACGTGATTGAACATCAAATACGTTTTGGCGTGACTGTATGATATCGCGAACGGCGACAAGCCTGAAACGGATAATGGCAAAAATTAGAGCTACTAATTCAATAAACTAATTTCGTCACGAGTAAAGGCATCTCCATCAAAAGTGAATTAATTTGCATGTAAATTGAAAGCTGTGAAAGAAAAGATTGGTGCTTCGGCATAAGCGGAGAACAGCCAAAACATTTAATTATGCAGATTGTCAGAATGCTTGCACAAACGCTGAGTCTTAAACTTTCTATGTAAATCGCAAAGATTAATCGCAAACACTTTTAATTATAATAGTGTCGTTATCGCCTGTCCTCGTCAACACATAATTGAGAGATATACATTAAATTCCGATGAAAAGCTTTTCTACATCGTTGAAGCTGTATAATAAACCAAAATTTGACTAAAGCGAAAACGGTTTATTCGGTTTAATAATAGTCGAAGTAAACTAGGACGCGGCTTTATAGTTTAGCATTTTCGCGGCGGTAAAGCCGATTATAAATTTTCGTCAAAGTTCCAAGAGAAAGAGAGTTAGAGAAAGAATGCAAACGTGCGCTTTCAAAATGTAGTATGCCAAGTTAGTAGTGTAAAGTTGTTACGCTATGGAAACAAGAATCATTCAAAATTCAATAATAACCACACCGTAACGTCCTCGCTTAATTTATTTCAACTTTTTCGCACGCGACTATGCAGCATTGTTGCTCCATTGTGGAACATTGTTTTGGGAAATTGTCAAATCCTCGATAGCAAATTCTTCATTATACAATACACACAAATAGAAGATAAATGACCATGGCGGGAATTTTACTCCTCTAGTTTAATTTCCATACCTGACATTTTAAAATAATACCGCGAACTCGCGAACTTTCTCTCTCTCTCTCTCTCTCTCTCTCTCTCTCTCTCTCTCGCTTTCTCTTTCTCTCCATCATATCGATATTAACGGATCCATCGATTCTGAGTGCGAAGGTTGCAAATTATAATTCAATTGTAATAATGTACGAGAAAATTAGCAATATTGACTAATTGCACTTATGATGTGCAGCTGCAAATTATTAGATGCGTAGGTATACTTCGCTAAAATATCTGCGGTAGATATATTTCGGTCAAATGTCAGATCTAAATAATACTGTTCAAAATAATAATATAACAAGTATGTAATGTATACAGAGTGAAATAACGCCCACTAATCATATAGTGCTATTTCTAATAAAAAAACTGAGTCGAAAAGTCTTCTATCATTTTGCAATTTTTGCGATATTCTTTTTAATCATCCAATGAATAAAATCGACTCCAGAAATCGAGTCTAGAATCGACGTACAAAACAACATTAATATATCTTTAAGGTTCTTTAAAAAAACATATTTAAAATATTTTACAAAGAATACAGAAAGATATCTTAAAATTGTCTTATACATCCGTTTATTCGGCAATTTTTTAGAAATTAATATCTTGTTAACTATTGTGAAAATAATGGTAGAGGACTTTTCGATTCAGTTTTTTAGGAATAGCACTGTATGATTGGGCGTTATTTCAGATACACCATGTATCACACCTTAATATTAATCGGCAAAACACAAGGTGTAATCTAACACGGTAATAAGTACACGGAGAAAACGAAATATCAAAAAATTTGCTGAAATATCAAAAAATTTAGATACGGATTTGAAAATAATTTTGTTAGACTATCAAAATTTTTCGGTAGAACAAATTACTTAAAAAATATGCAAAAAAGATATTACAAAATTCACAAATAATTTTTGTTAAATATTTTTACTTTTGTTACATTTTTATTTACAAAGATATTTTATAGTTTATGTATTAGATACACAAAATTAAAAAAATTTTTGAAAAAAATTTTTAAAACATTAAAATAATATGAAAATAGTTTATAAAAATTTCCTTGCAAAGTTGATTATATAAATCAAAATTAATAATGGATAACAAAACAAGCAATAATGTAAATTTGCAACTGGTTTCTTAAAAAAAAATTTTTTAGTGATACATGATAAACTGAGTTTAACCTTCACTATAAACGTTCAAACGATATTTTGTTCTATATTTTTATTGCATATTTCGCTATTTTTATTTGATATTCCATTCCTGAAAAAAAAAGAGAGATTTTCAAATAAATCTGACATATTGGTAGAAGAAAAATATAAGCGAGACAAACGAGTATCTCTCGTACAAGTCTTCTCTCGAAAGCATTCCCGTTTCGTGATAAACCGAGATCGTATATTGACCTTTTACGGTTTATATCCTGCGTGGACAATGGCCATAGTTTAAAGTGCATTATGCAATATGTTGAAACATAACAGACAAAGTTTCCGTCCGTATTCCACGTATGAGCCGCGTATTATCGGTTGAATAATTCAGTCCATTTCAATGTTTCACGGTGACATAAAAGGACGTAGTTATGGAAATGAGCGCGTTGAAATTTCATGGGAATCCGATTATTGCCTCGAATTCGACTGGATACGTGTCGTTACTTTACAGGTGACGCTAAAAAATATTATGCAACGTTTCGCATATATTGCGTACTTTTGAGATTCCATCCGACGGAATTTTCATCGCGGCTTTTTAATTTAGCCAATTAAGTGACACTAGGAAATTTTTAGCCAGAAATTCATGAAAAATTTGTCGTGCAATTTTATATCACCACCTACGTTTACTCGTCTGTATAAACTTCGTTTCTCCTCGTTTCTTTTTCATTCATTTGCAAGATAATTTTAAAATTTTGACTGTTATAATTTTACATTTTTCTTAAAAAAAAGAAAATCTGTAAGAATGAAAGTAAATTTTATATCTATTCGACAAAATGTTATTCTAATGTTTCTCTCTTTTCTCGATGAGTGCATAAATATCCAGTTCAATTTCCTATTGAAATAAATTTCGCGCATCATAAGTTGTCATTTGTTTCCTAAATATTTTCTTATAAGAAAATATACATATAAGAAGTTGCCGTGGACGAGAGTGGAAGTTAAACGCCATAAATCATTCCTGACACATTTATGCCAGTCGCGTGCGACGGGTTTGCCACATTACACTCAACTTCCCAACTTATATAAATTTCATACCGACCAAACCGCGTTTCGGAGTTTTCGCTGAGAAAGTGCCGAGTAATAACGCGAGAGACATTTCCGGGTTAGAAATACTTTTAATGGTGACTTCTTCTAAAGTCTCTTATTCTCCTATTAACAAATTTTATATCAACAATCATATTTTCTCATGTAATGTTCAAGACTATCGGAATTAGAATTGTTATCAATTGTCTAGCAAATTAAAGCTTCATTAATTGGATATTAAAGCCATCGAGTTTTACTTTGATGCTATTTGATACAATTATTATCTTATATACGGTTGTTTCGTTCGCATATAATTTATGGAAACAATTTGCGATAGAAATCAACAAGTGCGATTTCCACAAATTTATTGAACATTATATTGGACGATGAAATGAAATTACTTCTAGGAATAGACTAGTAGAATTAAATTTGTTCGCCACGTTAATCTTGCGAAATTCTCGATTTTCAATTTATGTTCGGTAGATAGTGAAAATATTCAAAATTAATTGCAAATTTCAAAGGATTATATATGATTAACAATATGATTAATAAATATGGATTTCGTGTGATACTTGCAAATTTGAATGTTTACGTTTCTCTTTAGAGATTTGAATGGAAATCAAAATCGCGGAAGCACTTTTGGAATCTTGCACTGTGATCAAAGAAACGAGATGCGTAGCAAACTGCTGATGTTTTATGTATACATAGACTTTAGTTGACACGCTGATATCGCAGACGCTGATTTCGCCATAAATATTTAATGAGCAGTCCGTAACGAAGCTTCTCGTTGTAGGATAGAAAATTTGCTTTTTCTGGACGCGCCAATTAAGAAACATAAATAATGGAGGGCCGCGTGGAGAGCCACATGAGAATTTACCTACGGACGAATTTGTAACTTTTCCATCATTTACCGACTCCTGTGAGGCCCAACAATATGTACCAATCAATTATTCAGATTTTTCTCTCAGACGACCATCATAATAATTCACTTCGACTGCGAAGTGGATGAAAATTTTACAGATCATTCGCATTAATTGTCAATTACTATAATTTCAATTATATATTTGATTATCAGCACAATAAATATGAAAAAACATAATAATTGATGCAGAAATTAATCCTAAATTACGACGTTGCAAAGGTACAAAATTATAAAATGTTGACATCTTTCATAAGATTACATCTATTAAATAAATAAATCGATATAACACGTTTCATCAAACGTAATAATTAATTTGCATTCCATTTCAATTGGCGCTCGTAACGTTCCAGGATACATTGATCATGAATAGCTATTAATTTCATATTATTATTTCTCTACGGTAGTTTCAACATAATTAAATACGGTTACATGGTGGACGCCGTCGTCAAGAAAGTTAATTTAAAAAATAATTCTCGCCTTTGCAGTAAACACAGGAAACCCCATTTCACTTTATCAAAGGTAAATCAATTTGCATTTAAATTAAACTTTTCTCAGGAGCTGATGTTCAAATACAAACGACGGATGAAGCGAGAGAAGGCTACTTGATAATGGAAATCGCTTCTTATAAGGTGCGAATCGTGTAAATACTCTACCACCGCTTCATTCCGAGCTTTGCTTCTTCTCTAAGTTATCGAAATCAGGCTGATTTACGATACTTGAAGAGCGAGAAACTTTTGCAAAGATACGGAGATTTGAGGGCGCGAATTCAATCTTTTGAATATCACTGTCTAATGGTATTTAAGAGTAAAATTCGATATATGAACGTTACTTGTTCAAGTAACTCAAATAACAACGACTTGAGGTAAGAAGCACTTAGCTCAGGACGTGTTCCTATTTCGTAATGTCGTTGGAATTCTATCTACTTTTCTGCTGTCCGTCCTTGTCTTCCATTCTCGATAATGTTACGCGCTTTTATGTACATATAAAATTCGCATGTATATATAAAAGTGACATTAAATCGACTTTACGCACTCATTATTTAAGACATAATTATTCTCTATAAAAGAGAAATCGGCAAAATCTTTTTCTCAGAATAAAGATAGATACGTATCAACTCGAACGTTTTAAAAAAATCTTATCTTTCCAGAAACAAAAGAGAAAAATTTTTTACACAAATATTTATGCAACTCCATCTTCTCGGTGCAAATAGATCATATATTTAAAATTAGTTTGTTTATGATGTTACTTGAAACATTAAAGTGCCATAATAAATACTTTGATGTTTCGAATTTGATATATAAAGTAGAAAATTCTCCTGATGAGATATTTTATAATGCAAAGAGTAATTAATGATAATTTGGGGCGGTTTGCTCGAGAGGAGAACTTATTGCTTTTAACTTAACAAAGTGGCAATACAAAAACCGTTCACTGATGGAAATTAAGCGATGAAAGTACTCACTGCATATGTAGAGTTGCGACCGGCTTGTCCGAGAAGAGAACGACTGGTCGGTCGAAGCGTTGGTTCCGACCACAAACGCGAGCACTGCCCTCGAGTTGAAGCCAGCCGCCCTCGCACCTATAACAAAAAGATGAGACCTCTCAGTATCTGTCTATTAGCTCTGAACGTACAAACTGATATTCTCTTTCCTGCCATTCGTTAATTAATTTCGGCAATTTTCGAACCGACTACCTCATCACACTTTACGAGTTTTTAACTCGCTCCAAGTAGTGGAATTTTTCTCGCTAAGCGTTGCAACGAGTTGAATTTTGTCTCGCGAAATTTTTTTTTTTTTTAGGAAAGATGCATATTTTACTGTGAAATCACGGGTAAGAATTTTTCACTGCTATCCCTGAGTCCGGAATATTCAAATTGCTTCCGAGGGCATCGCCTTCGTTAGGGTAACATTTGTTTTTATTCGCATATTCATTCGTGGACTTTGCATTTATTTACAATTACGTATTAAAATTTTGTTTTGTTAATCTCGGAAAGAAGCATAATTCTCAGTCTCTTGCGGCAAGAAAGGGAAAGCCTTTCATTTTGACATCGTTTACTTTACGAAGTGGCATCTACATTCAACTTCGGTTTACGTGCCGCGAATTTGATTTTATTCTCCTATAGTTAAGATTTGTACTTGCTATTCCGGATTGAATTTGGTAGGAATCGTATTTTGAATCCAATATGTGTGCGAAGTTTAATGTTAACTAAGTTTCGCCCCTACAGTACGAGTTTCACTTTGCTTAAATTAGATTTGTAAAGTAAAATTGAATTTAGGTTCCGTCCGAGAAAATGTCGATGTTAATTTTAACGGCGAGTTCGCGATATGAGAAGATAGAGGAGATCAGAGAAGAAAAGGCATTGTAAAGAATATGTCCACTTTTATTTAAGTAGAATTGTCACTCAATGTCTTAATTAAGGAATACTTTAAATGGAGACAAAAAGTTAAACAGAGTCAGTAGCAAGCTTACATTATTTGTTATCATTTTGATTAGTTTGCTGTTTGATGAGAAGTTAGTTGCGTAATTTCTAAAGGCTTCTCTACATAAGTCGCAATTATAAAAGGTAGTTTGCAAACACGATAATTAATTAGAAGCGTCAATGAGTACTTTGGTATTGACCTCTTCTGATTGGACCTCGACTGCTGCGTTTGTGAATTACGTTGTATGATTGCAACTTATGTTAAGAAGTCTTTAGAAATTACAACAAGTAACTTCCCACACAGAGAGAATTTTCTCTTAAAATTTACTCTAAAATTTCTTTGAAAATCATGGAAATTATGAGACAACATGACAATTTTGAAGAATTTTGAAGAAAACGTAATTCTCTTTTCTTCTTTACGATTAAAATCGCTACACATCATTAACATGAAATAAATATTAAAATTTTATTTAGTACAAAAATATTTTATATTAATCTTCTTCTTTATACTAAGATTC
>Ga0157363_1002888_pt1 | contig 15316 bp, 2 predicted proteins | sample AttsexASBM1_FD_111477 | JGI IMG/M metagenome (GOLD analysis project Ga0157363, IMG submission 111477) | Fungus gardens microbial communities from leaf cutter ant in Ribeirão Preto, State of São Paulo, Brazil - Atta sexdens ASBM1 | ecosystem: Host-associated > Fungi > Mycelium > Unclassified ...
TCTACGCAAACTGAAAAGGAGCTTGCAGAACAGCTTGGCGTTACGCAGCAAGCCATTTCCGTACAATTACATACGAATAAAGATTAAATTTTACAAAAAAAGCTCAGAACTTTTTTGTACACCTAATACTTAAAATGCTTAAGATCATAGGATGTTTTCAGTCATGCTCCTTATGAGCAGGAAATGAAAGTATACGTTATTTATAACGTCATTACTTTTTATTATCGTTACTTTATAACGATTTGATAATGACATTACAAATTTTTTATGGCGGTAACATCAGAGTTGGATAAAACAATTGTTACTTATAACAGGAAAAGTCACTTATTATAGAAAAAAATAATTCGTTATTGTTAATTTTACGTATGTAACAAATAAAATAACATTACAACAAATTACTTTTTTCAATAAATAACAGTAATAATAAGTTATTTTTAAAGTTACTTTCCCAATCTTAGCATTAGTTAGTTATCATTAGTCAGTCATAAAAAATTGCAACGTCATTATCAAATAGTTATTATATAAAAATTGTTATTATATATTATATAAAAAATAACGGTAAAAATAACGGTATTATATATTATATATTTCCATTTCCTGCTTATGAGATAGTCAATCATTCGTCCATTAAAATAAAGAACATTACTTGGATGGTTGAATAATATGGTTGTATAGTATTGAATGATTGAAAAATCTTTGAAATAATTACATAAATATCGACTTGAATCTTAAATTAATCGAGCAATTGACATCGAAGCCAAAATCAATTCTCCTTAACAGAAAACAATCAATAACCAAACTCACAAGGCAATGCTTTGACCAAATTATAAATAATATTGATACAATAATAAAATATCTAAGTCAAAAAGTAAAACATATTATAAGTAAAAACAGATATCTACTGCACAATTGTTACAAATGAACTAAGTTAAAAAAATTTAAAACTATTAACGTGACAAATATCATTTACACATAAATGTAAGCTTTGTTATATCATATTACAAATTTGACCGTTCCTCGCTAAAATATCATTAAAATGTTACTAAACTTTACATGTTATGTAAATAAATTTAACTTGTTAAATTTGTTTACTTATAAGAGAGGAACATATGTTTTGTCTAAAAACTCTATATCTGTAGATTAATGTCATTCTTTTGTCAACAAATTTATTAAGCAACTTATTCATTAAGTTAACTTATTAATTAAACAATTGCTTAATAAATATCATTTTAGACATTAATCTTTTATTGTAATTAATTGTATTATGTTCATCCAAAATGTCCACAGTATCATCCTAACATCCTAATTAAAATGTAATGTATTGTAACTTATGGTTTGTTATTACTGAGTAAGTAGATGTGTTTCTACAAATATGATTTTTATGCTCTGAAATTCTGTCTATCCTACATAGATTGCATTACAATCATTATATAAAATCCTATTATTAACTATATTTTTTTTCGATTGAGAGAGAATTTTTATGTAATAATGATCCCACGAAGCTTGTTAACATTATAGAAAGAAAGCTTAAACGTTAAGTTAAAGTTTAAACTTTTTCTAATACTTCTAAATTTCGTCAGAAACAACTTTAATGTGTGGAATAGTGAACTAAAAGACTTTTTCATTTCTTCAGTAACTAGCATTGCTACTACTCTTTAGAAAAGTTTTTTTATTAACGAGGCTTTTAATTCTTTTCGATATTGTATTAAAAACAAATTTTAATGAGTAATTATTCCTCAATAAAATCTTAATGACAAGGTCTAAGTTTTTTTATGGTATTTATTTGGACAGAAGAAAGGTCCTATCAACTAAATAAGAAACTGAGATATCCAAATATGGCAGCGGATTCTATGCAGAGTCGGATAGGCAGTGAAATTTTTGTTATCCCTATTTAACTTTCGAACAATCACGTTGGCAAAACGAACAACTAAAAAAAAGGTCGTCAGGGATTGAGGAAACCTTATTCTCCTTCCATCCATTTTGCGAAACTATTGATAAAATCATAGTATCGAAAATGAATATGATGCATATCCGTACTAACGGAAACTGCTATAAGATTGGCTTTTATTAGGATGAAACGCATCACATTAGTTTTGGTGCACTGGCGCTGATGTACCACCAAGTGTTGCACCACCAACAAGATATTATTAACATTCTATGTTCATATTTAGTATATATGTTTCTTTACCCAACGCGCTTGTTGGAGTGAGTAAGAGCTATAATAGGAGGATATTGAAATACGAATAAACTTTTAGTGATTGATGGAAAATTTTTAATCATTTGCGTGGCAAAAAATGATTATTTTTTTAGAATTTCTTTTTAAAAAACGACCTTCCCTCCTTCATAAATTGTTGCCCCTAGATATAGCCCCTAGATTAGTCTCTAGTGCTAATATATAATGCTAATACTGGAGTTATATAAACTTTTTTGCGCTTTCTTGACACTTTGTAGACGTTGTGTGCTACTTCGGTATCTCAGTCTATCAGAGAAAGTAGACTTTTGGTACCAGTCAAATATTATTTTATTATTAAAAATGATAATGATGATGTCAAGAAAATTTTATTTTATTGTTGTCTATTTTCAAACTGAAGCATTGAATAAAATGAATTAGTCTCTCAATTTTCTAGTTCTAAGTTTATTAATTCTTAATCGATGGTGAACTATAATTATTTCAATGTTCCAAAAAGTGAAGTTCCATAATAAAATCCATAAATCAAATATAGTGCGTCCAAATTATTATCGACTAATTAAAGTGATGACACTGCCAAAAACAAAAGAAATTAAATTAAATTTGTCTAATATAAAATAAGACATCTTTAATAATACAGGTCGATTATATCGTTAATATATTTACAGAAAAACGGAATCTTCCAATTAAAGATCTTTAGCATCATCCTTTTTAAATCTTGCATAACCAAATCGACAACTATCGGAGATAAGAGAGAGCCATTAATATAATTTCTACTGATATATGCAATCAAACATAAAATAAGTTGAGTCTAAAAATAAATATTATATTCGACTTAAATGTATATATATATATATATATATATACTCTTAAAAAAAATAAAGATAATTAAATTAATTTATTCAACAATTTTTTCTCAATGTATGTATTTCCTATGGAAATTATATTAAATAAATGAATTTAAAAATTAATTAAAAAAAAAAGTTTACTTCGATTAAATTGAATATCTAATATTCAATAATACGAATATCAAATTTAAAATCGCATCAGCAAAGGTAATCTCGAGCATTTCTTTAATTAGGAGGACGAAGGGAGATGATAAAGCCGTAGCGTAAAAGGGTGCAACGGCCGGACGCATAAATTGTTGCGGCTATTTTAAGATTTCGGGGCGAGTTTACGCGGCAGTTAGAGGCGAACGCCGCGAAACGCGTCCAACGGTCATCCCCTTTATTCTCGTTTCTCTCTCGTTTTTTTTCTTGTTAGCTCTTTTTATTTCATTCCGCAGCCGCCCCCGTCCACTGCGTACGTATAAACCGGAGTGGGCGCATAAATTGTCGCTGTTACGCGCGGCCAACGCTCTCTTAAACACCGGTTTACCAACGGATACACGAGATAAATATCGGTCAATGAGTTCAACGGTGTTGTAGTCCTATCTGTGATCGGAAAATAAAAGTCCAGTACCGGCCGTGCGCATTTTGATGAAAAAACATTGCAGGTACATCGATGTGATTCCGCAGTATTGTGATATTGTAGAAAGAGAATTTGTATGATTCTATTATTATTAAGTATTAACTATTTCTAAGTATTAATAGCGCGTATAATCCCATCGTTACCTTGGTAATAAAAGATTAATAGCTCATAATCGCGCCCCTCCAAAGCAATATACTTTATAATTTATCACATAATTATAATTATCAATAATTCTAGACGGCATTCTATTGCAATCATTGTAATGTTATATAGCAACATCACCAAATAACATTCAAGCAATACATCGATAATTCTGCAGTCATCGAAGACTTTTCTCACGCTTAGAACGAACCAGTCACGTTTCTATACGCAAGAGTAGAGGGCTTTTTTCGTGGTCGTCCTCGCGCCATGGATTTCACGCTAATAGTCACGTATCCGATTAACCGATTCGCTAATTAAACCTTTAGCGGTACCGTCGGCCAGCCGCAGCACTCGAAGGTACGCACGCCTCCAGCTTCCATACATAGATATATGCGTGTACACGGTATGTACGGAGAGAGAAGGAATTGGAGGGGACCAACGGATATCCAGGCTGCGAGGGATGTTGAAGAGAGATAGAGAGTCACTATATCATTAATAATCCTAGAAAACATTTTAATTGATCCTATTTATCTCATTGCACTTATATTTTTGGATCACGCACATAAATATTAGAAAAGATATTTCTCTCTTAAAATTTGACATTTGTCACATTATTTCTTTTCTTATTTTAGATATTCATTGGAATTTTATATTTTAATCTTTATGTATATGAGTGGGATGTTTAGAACACTCCAAACAAACAAACAAACAAACAAATTTTATCATTATAATTATATTTTTTAATAGCATATATAGAGTTAAATTATAGATCCATAAAAGCTGCACCGTATTCATGCATTTAAAAATCAAGACGATGTGTGTGTTGTGTAAAAAAGAGGAAATTATATTGTATAATGTGTAAAAAAAAGAAGACTCCCAAGAAATAAATCATTTTATTCAATAAAGACATTTCTGCTTATAGTTTTATTATAAAACGAAATAATTTTTTTGTTAATTGTTTAATATTATGCTGAAAAGAACCCAAAGCAAAAATTGGAACATTTAAATTGTATCTTTATTTTATTAATACAGTTTTACACACCACGACAATTATATTACTTACATTCTTATGAGAGAGAGATAGAGAGAGAGAGAGAGAGAGAGAGAGAGGGAGGGAGGGAGAGAGGGAAGGAGGAAGGGAGGGAGGGAGGGAGAGAGAGAGGGGGGGAATATATAAATAATAAACTTTAAGACTTTTTGTTACCCTTTTCCAAAATAAGATTTTTAAGAAACTGTGCGTAAGGTACTTTTCATCTATCTACTTAAAAGTTAAAAACAAAGATTTCCTATATTTTAAGATAGAAAAATGTTTATTTTTATATAAAAATTTTATATAAAAATTAGTTTTTAATTCTTTATTAATATATAAATATAATGATAGATATATATTTAGAATAATAGTTTAGAATAATATATAATAATACATAATTTTAAATCATAAATTAAAAGACAAATCCGTGTGAGCCGTCACTAAATGGTCGTGATGTGTAAAAATGTATTAATAAAATAAAGATACAATTTAAATGTTCCAATTTTTGCTTTGGGTTCTTTTCAGCATAATATTAAACAGTTAACAAAAAAATTATTTCGTTTTATAATAAAACCAGCAGAAATGTCTTTATTGAATAAAATGATTTATTTCTTCGGAATCTTATTCCTTTTTTTACACATTATATAATTTCATATTAAGTTCTCTTTTTTACACAAATATACATACCTCGTCTTGATTTTTAAATACATGAATACGGTACAGCTTTTATGGATCTGTAATCGATAATCGAGAGAAACGAGAGGGGATCGAGATAGATGAATATAGGTATCGAGCTTCTCTGTAGTCGGCATGGAATCGTGATGTCGTTCATATATGTATGGATTTGTATATGTATGCGCGTTTGCGAGGCCACGTGTCCGTGACGGGAAGCCGGCTGAGGTGGTCTGCGGTTATTTCGGTGATTGGTTTTATCGCGTTGCCAACGGTACGCGAGCTCAGCTCCTGTACACGCGACCTTCCTCCTCCTCTTCCTCCTTCCCTTCTCTCTCTTTTTCCTCGACATCTGACTGCACGTGTGCGTGAATGTGCATACGAATTTGCCAACAGATATTAACCGACAGGCTGTCCTCTACCCCTATAACGAAATTGGAACGTATTCACCCCCTTCCTCTACCGAGATGTCGATGGGATTCTCGCGGAGAGTGTAACTTATATGGATAAGAATTTGAGAGGAGATAAAAGAGTTAATGTTATAATAATCTAATTTATTTTAAAAAATCTGGGAAAATTGGTATTTTCAAGTTATAATATAAATTTTAATTCTCTTAAAACATAAAGATTCATTTTTGAATGGGTTAGATGATTGTTGAAATCCTTCAACCGTTTGTTTTCGAAAGTCTCAGTATATCTTGTAGCTGTTAAAAATCTTAGATACCTCTTTAGTCAATGAGGACATGTGTCATATTGTGTGAGATAAGTTAATCTTTGTGGCGCCGGAAAAATTTGCGTCTTTTAGTAGGTTTCTACAGGAATAAATCTTAACAATAATAAATAACAAGAATATGTTGACACGCTTATTAACATTTTATTTGAAGACCAAAATATTCAATTGTTCTTGATTTTTTGGGGAGGATTTAAAAGTTTCGCGAAGATTGATTTGAAAAATAATAGTTGCCAATTTTTTCATGAAATTTAATATATTTAAATTAATCCTAAATAGTATTTGTTTCAGAATTTCATTAAAATTATATAAGTCGTTCAATTATATATCTTTACTTAAAGATAATTGAATGAAACTTTTTTTATTTTAAAGATTCAAGAAATAAGATTATATAACATAAAATGTAATGTTATCGAAAACATTTGTTATAAACAATTTTTCACATAATTGAATAAAATCCAATTTCCGCCTAAACTAGCGAATATTGATTAAAGTTAAGCAATCCAGAGAATTTTGTAAATAAGTATGTTCGCCTCATCTCCTTAATCGAAGATCGACTAAACCATCACGGATGTCGTATCCTCGAAGGATTAATGCTCGGAATGGCCGGAACACTAAAGAGACTTTGTGAGCGTTCGCACCGAAACACCCTGTATACGTGCGTTTACGACGTATCCGGGGAGTACATTCCTAGTAACTCGGGATGCACCACGCTGCGCGTATACGAGCTCCATGTACGGGATCATACTCAAGCCAGCATACGTGTACATGCGCGCACGTATATAGGGATCATACGTGAATGCACGTGATCGTGCGGCCGGTGCACTCAGTTCCCCCCTTTAACACAAAGGGCGACCGAGCCTCAACCAAGTAGGTAGATCCTGAAGTGGGTGGCACCCACCTCACCGCACCGGTGCGATGATAGCGAGGTGAACTCGTGTGCGTGCGATATGCACGCATCCGTAATTATATACGGTGTCCTGGGAGAAAATGAAAACACTCCTTAATCGGCATTTTCCGGAATCCAGAATAGAATATGTGATAATATCGTAGGTTTATTAATAAGTCATAAAGCCTGTAGAGTGTAATATGTTCAATAAATGCAACTGTAATAAAAATGGCTACCTGGGCAGACGTAAATTATGTTAATGTTTTTGCCCTTTGTAGATTATAAAAGCATTCGTTGTAAAACAGCGAATGAGACATCATATAAAATGGGCGAATCTAAAGGAAGTGAAAGAGTTAAGAATTTAAATATATCTACAAAATTTTTATTCATCTTTTAATTTTTATTAATGAAAGATGTTTATTTTTAAGTACATTTTTTGTTGTCGTATAAAATATTTTTTTCTTCTCGTTGTGATCAAGTAATTTCTGGAACTTTCGTTAAAGTCAAAGCTTTGACAGAGTGTTTGACACACGCGCGCGCGCGCGTGTGTCAAACACTCTGTCAAAGCTTTGACTTTAACGAAAGTTCCAGAAATTACTTGATCACAACGAGAAGAAAAAAATATTTTATACGACAACAAAAAATGTACTTAAAAATAAACATCTTTCATTAATAAAAATTAAAAGATGAATAAAAATTTTGTAGATATATTTAAATTCTTAACTCTTTCACTTCCTTTAGATTCGCCCATTTTATATGATGTCTCATTCGCTGTTTTACAACGAATGCTTTTATAATCTACAAAGGGCAAAAACATTAACATAATTTACGTCTGCCCAGGTAGCCATTTTTATTACAGTTGCATTTATTGAACATATTACACTCTACAGGCTTTATGACTTATTAATAAACCTACGATATTATCACATATTCTATTCTGGATTCCGGAAAATGCCGATTAAGGAGTGTTTTCATTTTCTCCCAGGACACCGTATATAATTACGGATGCGTGCATATCGCACGCACACGAGTTCACCTCGCTATCATCGCACCGGTGCGGTGAGGTGGGTGCCACCCACTTCAGGATCTACCTACTTGGTTGAGGCTCGGTCGCCCTTTGTGTTAAAGGGGGGAACTGAGTGCACCGGCCGCACGATCACGTGCATTCACGTATGATCCCTATATACGTGCGCGCATGTACACGTATGCTGGCTTGAGTATGATCCCGTACATGGAGCTCGTATACGCGCAGCGTGGTGCATCCCGAGTTACTAGGAATGTACTCCCCGGATACGTCGTAAACGCACGTATACAGGGTGTTTCGGTGCGAACGCTCACAAAGTCTCTTTAGTGTTCCGGCCATTCCGAGCATTAATCCTTCGAGGATACGACATCCGTGATGGTTTAGTCGATCTTCGATTAAGGAGATGAGGCGAACATACTTATTTACAAAATTCTCTGGATTGCTTAACTTTAATCAATATTCGCTAGTTTAGGCGGAAATTGGATTTTATTCAATTATGTGAAAAATTGTTTATAACAAATGTTTTCGATAACATTACATTTTATGTTATATAATCTTATTTCTTGAATCTTTAAAATAAAAAAAGTTTCATTCAATTATCTTTAAGTAAAGATATATAATTGAACGACTTATATAATTTTAATGAAATTCTGAAACAAATACTATTTAGGATTAATTTAAATATATTAAATTTCATGAAAAAATTGGCAACTATTATTTTTCAAATCAATCTTCGCGAAACTTTTAAATCCTCCCCAAAAAATCAAGAACAATTGAATATTTTGGTCTTCAAATAAAATGTTAATAAGCGTGTCAACATATTCTTGTTATTTATTATTGTTAAGATTTATTCCTGTAGAAACCTACTAAAAGACGCAAATTTTTCCGGCGCCACAAAGATTAACTTATCTCACACAATATGACACATGTCCTCATTGACTAAAGAGGTATCTAAGATTTTTAACAGCTACAAGATATACTGAGACTTTCGAAAACAAACGGTTGAAGGATTTCAACAATCATCTAACCCATTCAAAAATGAATCTTTATGTTTTAAGAGAATTAAAATTTATATTATAACTTGAAAATACCAATTTTCCCAGATTTTTTAAAATAAATTAGATTATTATAACATTAACTCTTTTATCTCCTCTCAAATTCTTATCCATATAAGTTACACTCTCCGCGAGAATCCCATCGACATCTCGGTAGAGGAAGGGGGTGAATACGTTCCAATTTCGTTATAGGGGTAGAGGACAGCCTGTCGGTTAATATCTGTTGGCAAATTCGTATGCACATTCACGCACACGTGCAGTCAGATGTCGAGGAAAAAGAGAGAGAAGGGAAGGAGGAAGAGGAGGAGGAAGGTCGCGTGTACAGGAGCTGAGCTCGCGTACCGTTGGCAACGCGATAAAACCAATCACCGAAATAACCGCAGACCACCTCAGCCGGCTTCCCGTCACGGACACGTGGCCTCGCAAACGCGCATACATATACAAATCCATACATATATGAACGACATCACGATTCCATGCCGACTACAGAGAAGCTCGATACCTATATTCATCTATCTCGATCCCCTCTCGTTTCTCTCGATTATCGATTACAGATCCATAAAAGCTGTACCGTATTCATGTATTTAAAAATCAAGACGAGGTATGTATATTTGTGTAAAAAAGAGAACTTAATATGAAATTATATAATGTGTAAAAAAAGGAATAAGATTCCGAAGAAATAAATCATTTTATTCAATAAAGACATTTCTGCTGGTTTTATTATAAAACGAAATAATTTTTTTGTTAACTGTTTAATATTATGCTGAAAAGAACCCAAAGCAAAAATTGGAACATTTAAATTGTATCTTTATTTTATTAATACATTTTTACACATCACGACCATTTAGTGACGGCTCACACGGATTTGTCTTTTAATTTATGATTTAAAATTATGTATTATTATATATTATTCTAAACTATTATTCTAAATATATATCTATCATTATATTTATATATTAATAAAGAATTAAAAACTAATTTTTATATAAAATTTTTATATAAAAATAAACATTTTTCTATCTTAAAATATAGGAAATCTTTGTTTTTAACTTTTAAGTAGATAGATGAAAAGTACCTTACGCACAGTTTCTTAAAAATCTTATTTTGGAAAAGGGTAACAAAAAGTCTTAAAGTTTATTATTTATATATTCCCCCCCTCTCTCTCTCCCTCCCTCCCTCCCTTCCTCCTTCCCTCTCTCCCTCCCTCCCTCTCTCTCTCTCTCTCTCTCTCTCTCTATCTCTCTCTCATAAGAATGTAAGTAATATAATTGTCGTGGTGTGTAAAACTGTATTAATAAAATAAAGATACAATTTAAATGTTCCAATTTTTGCTTTGGGTTCTTTTCAGCATAATATTAAACAATTAACAAAAAAATTATTTCGTTTTATAATAAAACTATAAGCAGAAATGTCTTTATTGAATAAAATGATTTATTTCTTGGGAGTCTTCTTTTTTTTACACATTATACAATATAATTTCCTCTTTTTTACACAACACACACATCGTCTTGATTTTTAAATGCATGAATACGGTGCAGCTTTTATGGATCTATAATTTAACTCTATATATGCTATTAAAAAATATAATTATAATGATAAAATTTGTTTGTTTGTTTGTTTGTTTGGAGTGTTCTAAACATCCCACTCATATACATAAAGATTAAAATATAAAATTCCAATGAATATCTAAAATAAGAAAAGAAATAATGTGACAAATGTCAAATTTTAAGAGAGAAATATCTTTTCTAATATTTATGTGCGTGATCCAAAAATATAAGTGCAATGAGATAAATAGGATCAATTAAAATGTTTTCTAGGATTATTAATGATATAGTGACTCTCTATCTCTCTTCAACATCCCTCGCAGCCTGGATATCCGTTGGTCCCCTCCAATTCCTTCTCTCTCCGTACATACCGTGTACACGCATATATCTATGTATGGAAGCTGGAGGCGTGCGTACCTTCGAGTGCTGCGGCTGGCCGACGGTACCGCTAAAGGTTTAATTAGCGAATCGGTTAATCGGATACGTGACTATTAGCGTGAAATCCATGGCGCGAGGACGACCACGAAAAAAGCCCTCTACTCTTGCGTATAGAAACGTGACTGGTTCGTTCTAAGCGTGAGAAAAGTCTTCGATGACTGCAGAATTATCGATGTATTGCTTGAATGTTATTTGGTGATGTTGCTATATAACATTACAATGATTGCAATAGAATGCCGTCTAGAATTATTGATAATTATAATTATGTGATAAATTATAAAGTATATTGCTTTGGAGGGGCGCGATTATGAGCTATTAATCTTTTATTACCAAGGTAACGATGGGATTATACGCGCTATTAATACTTAGAAATAGTTAATACTTAATAATAATAGAATCATACAAATTCTCTTTCTACAATATCACAATACTGCGGAATCACATCGATGTACCTGCAATGTTTTTTCATCAAAATGCGCACGGCCGGTACTGGACTTTTATTTTCCGATCACAGATAGGACTACAACACCGTTGAACTCATTGACCGATATTTATCTCGTGTATCCGTTGGTAAACCGGTGTTTAAGAGAGCGTTGGCCGCGCGTAACAGCGACAATTTATGCGCCCACTCCGGTTTATACGTACGCAGTGGACGGGGGCGGCTGCGGAATGAAATAAAAAGAGCTAACAAGAAAAAAAACGAGAGAGAAACGAGAATAAAGGGGATGACCGTTGGACGCGTTTCGCGGCGTTCGCCTCTAACTGCCGCGTAAACTCGCCCCGAAATCTTAAAATAGCCGCAACAATTTATGCGTCCGGCCGTTGCACCCTTTTACGCTACGGCTTTATCATCTCCCTTCGTCCTCCTAATTAAAGAAATGCTCGAGATTACCTTTGCTGATGCGATTTTAAATTTGATATTCGTATTATTGAATATTAGATATTCAATTTAATCGAAGTAAACTTTTTTTTTTAATTAATTTTTAAATTCATTTATTTAATATAATTTCCATAGGAAATACATACATTGAGAAAAAATTGTTGAATAAATTAATTTAATTATCTTTATTTTTTTTAAGAGTATATATATATATATATATATATACATTTAAGTCGAATATAATATTTATTTTTAGACTCAACTTATTTTATGTTTGATTGCATATATCAGTAGAAATTATATTAATGGCTCTCTCTTATCTCCGATAGTTGTCGATTTGGTTATGCAAGATTTAAAAAGGATGATGCTAAAGATCTTTAATTGGAAGATTCCGTTTTTCTGTAAATATATTAACGATATAATCGACCTGTATTATTAAAGATGTCTTATTTTATATTAGACAAATTTAATTTAATTTCTTTTGTTTTTGGCAGTGTCATCACTTTAATTAGTCGATAATAATTTGGACGCACTATATTTGATTTATGGATTTTATTATGGAACTTCACTTTTTGGAACATTGAAATAATTATAGTTCACCATCGATTAAGAATTAATAAACTTAGAACTAGAAAATTGAGAGACTAATTCATTTTATTCAATGCTTCAGTTTGAAAATAGACAACAATAAAATAAAATTTTCTTGACATCATCATTATCATTTTTAATAATAAAATAATATTTGACTGGTACCAAAAGTCTACTTTCTCTGATAGACTGAGATACCGAAGTAGCACACAACGTCTACAAAGTGTCAAGAAAGCGCAAAAAAGTTTATATAACTCCAGTATTAGCATTATATATTAGCACTAGAGACTAATCTAGGGGCTATATCTAGGGGCAACAATTTATGAAGGAGGGAAGGTCGTTTTTTAAAAAGAAATTCTAAAAAAATAATCATTTTTTGCCACGCAAATGATTAAAAATTTTCCATCAATCACTAAAAGTTTATTCGTATTTCAATATCCTCCTATTATAGCTCTTACTCACTCCAACAAGCGCGTTGGGTAAAGAAACATATATACTAAATATGAACATAGAATGTTAATAATATCTTGTTGGTGGTGCAACACTTGGTGGTACATCAGCGCCAGTGCACCAAAACTAATGTGATGCGTTTCATCCTAATAAAAGCCAATCTTATAGCAGTTTCCGTTAGTACGGATATGCATCATATTCATTTTCGATACTATGATTTTATCAATAGTTTCGCAAAATGGATGGAAGGAGAATAAGGTTTCCTCAATCCCTGACGACCTTTTTTTTAGTTGTTCGTTTTGCCAACGTGATTGTTCGAAAGTTAAATAGGGATAACAAAAATTTCACTGCCTATCCGACTCTGCATAGAATCCGCTGCCATATTTGGATATCTCAGTTTCTTATTTAGTTGATAGGACCTTTCTTCTGTCCAAATAAATACCATAAAAAAACTTAGACCTTGTCATTAAGATTTTATTGAGGAATAATTACTCATTAAAATTTGTTTTTAATACAATATCGAAAAGAATTAAAAGCCTCGTTAATAAAAAAACTTTTCTAAAGAGTAGTAGCAATGCTAGTTACTGAAGAAATGAAAAAGTCTTTTAGTTCACTATTCCACACATTAAAGTTGTTTCTGACGAAATTTAGAAGTATTAGAAAAAGTTTAAACTTTAACTTAACGTTTAAGCTTTCTTTCTATAATGTTAACAAGCTTCGTGGGATCATTATTACATAAAAATTCTCTCTCAATCGAAAAAAAATATAGTTAATAATAGGATTTTATATAATGATTGTAATGCAATCTATGTAGGATAGACAGAATTTCAGAGCATAAAAATCATATTTGTAGAAACACATCTACTTACTCAGTAATAACAAACCATAAGTTACAATACATTACATTTTAATTAGGATGTTAGGATGATACTGTGGACATTTTGGATGAACATAATACAATTAATTACAATAAAAGATTAATGTCTAAAATGATATTTATTAAGCAATTGTTTAATTAATAAGTTAACTTAATGAATAAGTTGCTTAATAAATTTGTTGACAAAAGAATGACATTAATCTACAGATATAGAGTTTTTAGACAAAACATATGTTCCTCTCTTATAAGTAAACAAATTTAACAAGTTAAATTTATTTACATAACATGTAAAGTTTAGTAACATTTTAATGATATTTTAGCGAGGAACGGTCAAATTTGTAATATGATATAACAAAGCTTACATTTATGTGTAAATGATATTTGTCACGTTAATAGTTTTAAATTTTTTTAACTTAGTTCATTTGTAACAATTGTGCAGTAGATATCTGTTTTTACTTATAATATGTTTTACTTTTTGACTTAGATATTTTATTATTGTATCAATATTATTTATAATTTGGTCAAAGCATTGCCTTGTGAGTTTGGTTATTGATTGTTTTCTGTTAAGGAGAATTGATTTTGGCTTCGATGTCAATTGCTCGATTAATTTAAGATTCAAGTCGATATTTATGTAATTATTTCAAAGATTTTTCAATCATTCAATACTATACAACCATATTATTCAACCATCCAAGTAATGTTCTTTATTTTAATGGACGAATGATTGACTATCTCATAAGCAGGAAATGGAAATATATAATATATAATACCGTTATTTTTACCGTTATTTTTTATATAATATATAATAACAATTTTTATATAATAACTATTTGATAATGACGTTGCAATTTTTTATGACTGACTAATGATAACTAACTAATGCTAAGATTGGGAAAGTAACTTTAAAAATAACTTATTATTACTGTTATTTATTGAAAAAAGTAATTTGTTGTAATGTTATTTTATTTGTTACATACGTAAAATTAACAATAACGAATTATTTTTTTCTATAATAAGTGACTTTTCCTGTTATAAGTAACAATTGTTTTATCCAACTCTGATGTTACCGCCATAAAAAATTTGTAATGTCATTATCAAATCGTTATAAAGTAACGATAATAAAAAGTAATGACGTTATAAATAACGTATACTTTCATTTCCTGCTCATAAGGAGCATGACTGAAAACATCCTATGATCTTAAGCATTTTAAGTATTAGGTGTACAAAAAAGTTCTGAGCTTTTTTTGTAAAATTTAATCTTTATTCGTATGTAATTGTACGGAAATGGCTTGCTGCGTAACGCCAAGCTGTTCTGCAAGCTCCTTTTCAGTTTGCGTAGA
>Ga0157363_1002889_pt1 | contig 15315 bp, 9 predicted proteins | sample AttsexASBM1_FD_111477 | JGI IMG/M metagenome (GOLD analysis project Ga0157363, IMG submission 111477) | Fungus gardens microbial communities from leaf cutter ant in Ribeirão Preto, State of São Paulo, Brazil - Atta sexdens ASBM1 | ecosystem: Host-associated > Fungi > Mycelium > Unclassified ...
GAAAAGGAGCTTGCAGAACAGCTTGGCGTTACGCAGCAAGCCATTTCCGTACGATTACATACGAATAAAGATTGAATTTTACAAAAAAAAGCTCAGAACTTTTTTGTACACCTAATATATTATCTTCCACTTATTTCATATTTAATAATGTAACATATAAAGAGACTTATAATACTCTAATAGGTTCCCCTCTTTCGCCAATTATTGCATATTTTTGTAGGATCTTGAAAATAGCATATTGAGCATATTAGATTTGCCCATCTATTTCAGATATATATGATAATATATGCTCGTTATCCCCAAGAACGAAATAGAGAACATTCTTTTAAAATTTAATACATACAATCAACACTAAGATTCACTATGGAGATTGAGAAGAACTATTGTCTCAACTTTTTGGACATCTCATTGAGAAGAAATAAAAATAAAGTTGTTATATACTACTCAACAAAAAATAGGAAACACTTTAGAACACGTTCAAAATTGCGCAATATTCAGAACACCGTCACTCAGTGAAAAATTATTGTAGACAAAAAATCAAAAAAGCTTGAAAGCTTGAAATCTCTACTTTTGAAATCGGTAATAGATATTTCAATCCGATTGATTCTATGAAGATATACGGACACAAATGGATACTTGTCAAATCGGAAAAATTTTTATAAACTTTACGAACATCTATGACGTGAAGTAAAATTTACACAAAAATGCAGTTTACGGCAGTCGAAAGAGTAAATTTTTACCTTTAATTTGCTGTTTTATTGAATGCTGTATGATTTTTCTTCACCGAATTATTGAACATTGAAGCAAAAGATCATTTCTGCTTCAACGTTCAATAATTGATGAAAAAAAATCATACAGTACTCAATAAATAAAAAAACAAATTGAAGATAAAGCTGTTAATCGCATTTTTGTATGATTTTTATTTCACACCACAGACCTTTATAAAATTTGTACAAAATTTTCAGATTTTCCCTGAGGAAAATTATTTGTCAACCACAGTAGTAGAGATATTCCAATTCTAACTATGTGTCAATGCATATACACATATGCGATAATATGTGCGCGCGCGCGCGCGCGTACATACGTGTGTGAGGGGATCAGAGAGGGGCAGTGCACACAAGCACTGGGAGGAGGAAAGCGCATTACCGTCCGTATTAAAGAGAAGAGGATTTATTTCTTCTTTCTCTCTCTTTCTCTCTCTCTCTCTCTCTCTCTCTCTCTTTCTCTCTCTTTTTCTCGTTCATTGCATTCTTTTTCCATCCATTGGTTTTTCTGTCTTTCCACCCTTTGCGGTCCTTCACTTATCATAGTATTCGCACTCTCTCTTCTTATTGTATTCTCTGCCACGTTCACTTCTTTCGCAAACGATTTTATTAAATAGATATGGTATTTATTCAACGTTTCTTAAAATGATATGACTCAGCAATGATTTTAATTTAGTAACTAATCATTTTTTAAAATAATATACTGCAAATAGCCGAGCGTTCCTAATTATTAAATCATTATTAAAACTATTATTGAGTATCTATCCAACCTATTGAACTATATACACACTAGTATTGAACAGCTTTATTGTTAGATTCTTAATCACACATCATGTAAAAGAAAGTATATACAAAAATATATACAATCATTATTTTTAAATACAAAATCGAATATTAGATTGTGTTGAACTTACATATTTGTTCGTCGTAATTTAAACTATGAGTAATGTGTATCTAGATAAATCAATTCGCATCCATATGTCAATGTCATTAAATTGCCAAGTTTACTAAATAATCATTAAGTCAATAATGTAAAACTTCATAAATAAAATTAAAATAAAACTGAATATATTTAATTATTTATAAAACTTACATGGTTGTTTGAGTATTGGCATATCATGAAATGTTAACAATTCGCTAGTCGTGGACTTTAATGAGAACATTTGTCACACAATAACATAATTAGATCTTCAATAAAACTATGAAAGAAGGAGAAACATCAATTTTTAGAAATTAAAATGATTTGGATAAAGGATCCAAGAATTTTGTATCATTTTATACATTCAGGCCATTTTTCTGTTTGTGTGTGTAAATCATTGTTGTTAGCCATTTGTTTAAATAACTTTCTTGTCTAAAATTTTTATATTTTCCCAATCGAAATTGTGTGCGTATTCTAGTCTATGCGCTGTAATTACCGAGTATTGTGATGTTTTCTAATGTTTTCTAATGTTTCTTTATGATTTTTATGTTTCTTAATTCTTGTCTTTAATATTCTGCCGGTTTGGCCTACATAGCATGCATCACAGTTCTTGCAATCAATTTTAGATCACAAAATGGTTGGACATAATAAGGCAATAGGAGTCAAGCATGATAATTCTTGTGCAAACCAATACAACAAAACAAGTTTATTAATAATTAATCCGCTTACATGTTTTGGCTCACTTTTGAGCCATTCTCAGAGACAATATGATATTGTAATTACAAAAAATTGTTTTTTCATTAAGTGATTAACTAATTTCATTAAATGTATTAAAAATAATAAATATAAATTACCTATCGATAAGCGAATCTCGGTTTCCAATCATTCCCTTCCTATATTGAATAGTCCCGTGTCGTCTCCCGTACAGTATAATAAAGTGGATAGAAAATTGTTAGATTTAGCTAAAGAAACTAAGATCTCTTTTTATTAAAGAAATGAATAATAATGTCATTTTTACTCGGGCTGATAAGGGCAATATCATCATGGCTTTGGATGATAAAATGTATGTTTCAAAAGTGACTGAGATGCTCCAGGATACAGAGACGTATGAAGTTATTAAGAGAGATCTCACAAAGGGAGTTGTTACAAGTTTGCGAGGAATTCTTGTGAAGTGGAGGGATGCGGATTATATATCCAATTCAAAATAAAGGATGTTACTTCCGAGAGCTTATGCCTTGCCAAAGATACATAAACAGAATTGCTCTTTTCATTTGATAGTTTCCTCATTGAATAGTCCTCTTTACCAGTTAGCGATTTTTTTGCACAGCATAATTATAAAAAATATCCCTAAAGTAGATAATCATATAGAGAATAGTTTCCAAATTGTTGAGAAGCTTAATGGCTCTCACTTGAATAATGATACACCTTGATTTCATTCGATGAGGTTAGTCTTTTTATTAATGTGCCGATTGGCTATGCAATCGATTGTATAACATTAATGATTGACATTATATTTTTAGGAATTGTTGTTTATGAAAAGACGAATTTATTAAAGCTGTGAATTTGTTTTAAACTTCACGTTTTTCACTTTTAATAATATTATATATAAGTACAAAAATTGAAAGCAACTCTCGAGAATGTCAAAAATACAAACAAAGAAAAGGATTAATGAGAATTTTATCGCGGTAAGTACGAGAAAGAGATTTATTGAAATTTGATGAGATCAGACATTTCGACTTCCAATCGAACCATCTTCAATGTATCTGATTATTACACAAAGTGAAACCTTACCTGGTTAGACGAGGGAGTAACAACTCAATCCACCTCCATTCATTATGGCACCAGGTTGGCACTTGTTTTGCTAACCATGTAAGTGTTAAATAATTGTATTCAATTTTATTTTAATCTTATTTATGAAATTTTACATTATTGACTCAATAATTATTTGTTAAACCTGGTATTTAATGGACATTGACTTGACATAAATGCGAATTGACTTATCCAGATAAGATACACATTACTCACAGTTCAAATTATGACGAACAAATATGTTCAAATAAGTTCAACACAATCTAATATTCGATTTTGTATTTAAAAGTAATGATAGTATATATTTTAATTTTATCATTAATGTATTTACTGAAGAGATATGATGTATTTCTAAACCAAAGATCGAAACGTCTACTTCAGTTATTATAATATATTCAGTTATTATAATATATTCAATAAAATATATAATTACAATAACATCTAACATCGGCTCTCAAAGGCTTCTTATTCCTCATTGATTCAATGATTAAATTAGAAAACACCCTATATAATATTTTTAATAATAATAGGGGAGAGGGGTAACTTTGAACACTTTTTCTTTTCAGGTTCATAAATTACTATGTAATGAAATTATTTGTATTTCTGTTGTGCTGGTAATTACTACAGATATTAATGTACAATAATAAATCATTGAAACAAATATCATAACGACATATATACTTTATTTATATTTTATAAAAGTTCTTTACATTTAAAAAAATTTTAATATAAAAAAACTTGCGCCATTAGAGTTAAGTTCGCTAGCTGCGCCAAGTTTTCTTATATTAAACTTTTTTTATTTCAATTAGATGCTCTTATTTTTATGTATTTTTGTTTAAAGATAGTTATATAACATTAATGTTTCAAGGAAATGTATTTTCTATTTATAATTGGCGCAATTTGAAGATTTCATGTATTATTTGAAAAAAATTATTATTATAAATTTTCATAGTTTGGAAAATAGATTTGAAATAGGAAGTCATTTTTTTCTTCAAGGACCACATATAATAATAAGCGCGTATAATAATTTATGTTTTTTTCTAAAAGAAGCAAATACCTTTGATCTTTTTTTAAAAAAATTAATTTATTATTATTTTTATGTTATAACTTTTTTTGAACTTAGTTGGATTGAAACGAAAAATTTCCTATTCATAATTTTGAATAAATTAAATAGCATGATCCGTTTTAAATTATTCCGAGTAAAAATTATTTTTTTCAATTGGATTGAAAAACTGCATTTCCTATTCAGAATTTTAAATTGAGCAGTATTCGTGATGCACAGAAATGGCTGACATTTTTAAATTCAACTGAATTAGAAAACTGTATTTCCTATACACAATTTGGAATTGAACAGTATTCACGATGCACAGAAAATGCTAATATTATTTTTAAATTGAAAGGCATAGGAATATGCTTCAATCTTCATGCAATTCCTATAATGAATAAAAATGCAATACAATAAAAACAAATTGACAGGCTCCAAAGAATAAATCAACGAAATATTATGCCTATGAGAACAAAACACAAAGTATTCGCATGTAAAGGATTTATTTAATTAGTATATAATATGAAAGACGTTTCGATCCTATTGCGGATTCTTTTCAATATCTTGATATCCAATAAACGAGAATGGATTGAAATGAATTGAAATGAATTCAGATTTTCAGAAATATTGATTCACGAATGTTAAAATGAATGCTTTTCAATCCTGAATGCATTTTTATAGGAATTGCATGGAGCATATCTTTATGCCTTTCAATCTAAAAATAATATTAGCTTTTTCGGTGCAATTGTGAATACTGTTCAATTCAAAATTTTAAATAGGAAATGCAGTTTTTTAATCCAATTGCATCCAATTGAATCCAATTGAATCCAATTAAATCCAAAAAAAGTATTCATTATTTAAAATACGCATTCGGATAGAAAAAAATTTCAATCCATTTTAATTTATTCTCGTTTGCTGGGTAACATTTAATATAATAAGATTAAACATTGATAAATCAAATAATTACAAATAATTACTGAGTTTTAACAATTATGCGATGTGTACCCGAGTCTTATATTGTAGTTGTAATAAATTGTGATGTCCAAGCGTATTTTCGTAATAATTATCGAGCTAATTATTATATTAGCATATTAATATATAAATTATTAGAACGAAATTAACAATAAATAAATAATAAATAATAAATAATAAATAATGTTTAAAACTTACAATTGATAAATGTAAAGATAGATCACGCAGATGAAATTATTATATGCTCTCATTATTGTATGCTCTCATATTACTGACGTATTTAAAAATGAGATCTTTGGACGTTATGTCATTATTTATGAATGTTGCAGTTGATTTGGTTATTGAAGGCGTGAAGAATAAGTGGAATTTGATACAAGGTAACACTTACATCTTATTGAATGAGTTTCATCAATTAAAATTATTTCTCAATTCCACGTTCTTCACGTTCAACGAAAAATTGTACAAACTTTTGAAATACCTATGGGATCACCTTTATTCCCCATAGTAGTAAACGTAGTCATGTGTGACTTAGAAATGAATTTTTTAAAATTATTATCTGTATCTTTTTCGTTTTATATCAGATATGTCGGTGACATTGTACTAGCTATTAATCAAAATTACATTGAAGTATTATTAAATATCTTCAACAATTACCATCCAAGAATTAAATTTACGATGAAGATAGGAGATACTCTTAATTTTTTTGACGTTATTCTAATTAAAGGGGATACTACTACACATATAATATGATTGACATCAGAAATCTTCTTCTTTAAGATGATACTTGAATTTTAACTCTAGACAACCCTTAGTACAAAAACAAAACATTAAATTAGGATTGATAGGGTTTTATTTCTCTCTCACCCAAGATACCATCAAAAGAATTTTGACGATATATATATATATATATATATATATATAATTTTGACAAGATATATATATATATATCTTGTCAAAATTCTTTTATATAATTAAGATCCTTTTAAAAAATGATTACCCATTAAATTTAATCTTTATCATTATTAGCAGAAAGTTGCATAAAAAGTTCGAGTTATTAAATAGTAAATTAATAATAGTTATTAATAGTTAATAATAGTTAATAGCAATAATAACACTAATATTAATGAAACAAAAAAACGAAGGTTTTTTACAATATCATGTGTTCCTTATATTACTGAAAAAGTTCTTACATAAGCATAACACACAAAGGTGTCAATAAATCAATAAATTAAAGAAATTCATCCGTGTTCAAAAAGATGAGCTCCCTGTTTTGTCACATTTCAAATTTAGTGTATAGAATAAATTATAAAGATTGCAATGCGTCTTATGTGAAACAGACAGAATTTTAAAAACACGTATTAAGAAACATAGAAATCATATTAACTGGAATACGACACAACAATCAGTTATTACTGCACATAGACTTGATTTTTCATATGAATTCGACTAGGAAAACATAAATATTTTAGCTAAAGAAGAATTTTTAAAAAAGATTGATGTCAGAAATGATTTTCATAAAAAAACAAGTTAATGATTTAAACATTAAAAATGACACGAAATCTCTCGACGCGGTTTATTCTAATTTATTGACAAAAACTTGATGCTTCCTTCTCCATACCAGTCTTGTCAACATATTATATATATTGTTTAGTTACAATTAAGTTAGTCATATGAGAGCGAGAAATAGAATCTACGCTTTCTCTGAAAGAATTTTCTCGTTTTTAAGTACGTCAATACTTACGTAATGTGAGAGTATTACAATAATATGAGAGCATACAATAACGATAATAATAATTTCATCTGAGCGATCTGTCTTTGCATTTATCATGTAATTCAAGTTTCAGTTATCATCAAGTTTTAAACATTATTTATTATTTATTTATTGTTAATTTCGTTCTAATAATTTTATATAACTGTTATTTTACAATATTAACTCGATAATTATTATGAGAATACGCTTGGATATCACAATTTATTATGATTACAATGATTACAATAAGACACGACTATATGTCGCACAATACGATTGTTAAAACTCAGTTTGTACAATAATTATATGATTTATCAATGTTTAATCTTATTATAATATATAATGTTATCAAAATATTGAAAAGAATCCGCAATGGATGAAACGTCTGTCATATTATATATATATTAATTGAATAAATCCTTTATACGCGAACACTTTGTGTTTGGCTCTCATATTAGGCATAATATTTCGTTGAATAAAAATGCATTCAGGATTGAAAAGCATTTATTTTAACATTTGTGAATACGTATTTCTGAAAATCTGAATCCATTTCAATCTATTCTCGTTTAAAAAAGTAATGAATTATTATTCTAGATCTTCATTTAAACAACAGCGCTTTGATACTGAGCACTGGTGAAAAATCGGAGGTAAATTTTTGGGAATAAAATTTATCCTCATTACCTCTTTTTCATATGTTTTTATATTTTGTGATAATATATTTTAAATGTTCACAAATGTAGTGATTTTTCTAAAAATTTTTTGTTTTAATGTTTTTTGCTTCTAATGTCTCGCACATGAGTACTCTCATTATGCGTGATAGTATAATGCCTCGCATGTGTGTGCTCCCATCATGCGTGATGGCAATATAACGGCGATCTTGCGTGCACAACGTGATGATCATTTGTGATGGCAGTGCTCCCGTTGATTTGTAATAACTTTATATGATCATATACTTTATCATACGATTTGTTTACGCTCGCATATGCCCCATCACGCATGGACTGCATAGTGCCATCATTATGCTCGCACATGTGCGACCATATCATCATCATATCATGAAGGCGATGTGGCGTTTTTGCACACACAACCTGATATTCACATGTGAGGGTTATGATCTCGCACGAATTATTATCTTGAATAATTTTCTTTTTCTCGTCTTAGCTTGTCTAATGGATCGTGTTTCGATATGCTGCTAGTATTGAAAATTTATAATTTATGTTATGCATACTATAGATTTTCAGTATATCGAAACATGGCTATAATTTAAAGCTTTAAAGGCAGCACTTTTCATGACCATTTTTGATACTCTCGTTAGTATAATACTTTTGCAATACTGACATAAGTCGGTCGCGTTTCACTTATATATATATATATATTAGAACTCTAAGTAGGTGTTTGTTTGTAGATTTAGAAATGTTTTATTTTCAAGTGGTTATTTTCTTTGGTTTTCAGTGAGAAAAGTTATAAAATTATATCATAATACAAATGATTAAGAAATTGGATCGAAATTGTCAACAAGAATAAATCCTTTTAATGCGAATTTTGATCTTTCGCATGGATGAAAAAAAATTTTATTATTATTATATTCAGCGGTCCAAAAAATTATATGTATAACTTTTGTTGCATTTTTGAGACCAAATCAGCTCATTTTAGCATTCGTCCTTTTTTGCAATGGATCCGTAAGTAAGTATTTTTTTTTATTAAGATTATTATGGATAAATATATATCCTACACTACTATATTTTGTATATTTTATAAGTTGCAATATGATTTCATGGGATGGCCGAATTGCATATAGTTGGACAAGTTTCATCTGCAAAAAATTTTAAACAATCATATCTACTCTGTAAATGGAATTTTTACGTTGGTAGGAAAAATAAGCCCATGTCTATTAGTTAATAGATTTGTCACATCAATAAATTTTGTTATTATTGTAGGTAATGGTTGGAAAATCATATCAGGATATGAGGAAGGACAAACGCAAGAGAGCTGCGATTTTTATACTAATAATCCAGTTTGGGATCATCCGATAGATTTATATTACACAACTCAGACTATACAAAATTCTCCGAAGTTATTATTACAAGTATTTGGCAGAGATAATTATGGAAGGATAATATTTCTTTCATATGGAGTATATAATGTTCCAGTATCATCTGGTTCTTATGTTTTAGATTGTCATACATGGAAACCTATTGGTATATGCACTGATAAAATTTCATAATACATTATATTAACAAAATTTATCATTTTTATTTATTTTAATAAAAGTTTATTAAACTTTTATACAGGTACTTGGAAGGACAGATTATATGATAAATTCCTAGGAAATAGTTTACAATTAAAATCACCTAGTGTTTTAATAAATACATTAGATAGGTTTGAAATACTAACACAAAGCATGGGAACAGTGATTGTTCAGTTACATATCTTAACAAGAAATTTCGATAAATTTGGATGTCAGTTGTGAACAGATTATGAAAGCAATGGAAAATGCATAAGCAATATTCAATTAGAAAGTCTTAGCAGATCTAAGAAAAAGATCTAATTTTGAGTAAATATTGGTATAAATATCAATGCATAAATATCAATAATTTACAACAATGTTTTCTCTTTCATTGTTATTATTAGCATGTATTAATGTGGTAGAAGTAACGAAAATAGAAGATATATCAATCTGTAAAAATGACACAGATTGCAAGGAGTCAATAAACTCAACCATATATACACAGATTCCTGAAATTGATAATTCATCTTTAAAGGGCTTATCAAATGATACAGAAGAAGATAAAATATTCACTACTACCATTCCGACAGAAATAATATCTTCAAGAATAAATATCAACTCAACAGAGCAACTAGAAGTACAGTTAACTTTCACAACAATATCCTCGCCAGTAGTGCGTCCAAGTGGTTATGAAATTCTTACACTCGAAAAAAAAGAGATATGCGAATGTGACTTGATAGTACGTGCAAGTAGTCATTTTTAATATAAAATATTGAAGGAATAAAATAAGGCCAAATTTTTCCTCGCGATGAAATTTAAAAATCTTTCGTTAGATCTCAAGAAGTAAGAAAATAACTATTATTTTATTCGAAAAGTGATAAGAAAATTGTGAGACTAACGCAGTAAGTTATTAGGCTTTAATATTGTGTTTATACGTGGAAATTTAGAAATCGGAACTTATTGATTTATATATATAAACATATTTTATATTTTACAAATATTCAGGAAGCGTATATAAAATTGTGACGATGCATTCCTAAAAACTGTATCCCCGGTAGAAACTCTGACTGAATGCCGTCGCATCCACCAGTAGAATGCAACGATGAGGGCGCCCGCATATTTTTTTAACAGATCTAAAGATAATTCACAAGTGATATCCGCTCCGCTGGAGATTTCTGAATACGAATTACACCGAATTCCGTTTTCTCTCGCTCGTATTATTAACCGGTGAATGATTCCGGAACAATACGAGTGAGAACAACAATTAGTATAAAAGCCGCGATTTTTCTTTCTTTTCTTTTCTGTATCGATCTTGTTCCTATTCCATTATCTTCCAATTCCGAATCCTCCGACCGTGACCATAGAAAAGTGGTAGAGAGTATTTTGCCACTATCATGCGTTCTCGATCGCAACCGATTAGTATCCTAGAAATGGTTGCTGCATCGAGATCTCTGAGGCAGAGTGTATTTTGTTTTGCTGTATTTTGTCGTTCTCGACTGCTGGTTTGCTTGCCGCCGTTTTCTGCGCACCGACATAATTCCAGGGATAGAGAGTGCTCTGTCTCTGTCGTCTTCTCGACTATCGGGTCCACCTCGACACTAGTAAATGAGTGGAATTTTTTCCGCCTCCGCCGAATGTTCTCGACCGCTGAGTGTTTAAAACGCATTCTTGGTTTTCCCCATTGCATCGGAGAAAACTCGCGCGCTTTACCGCGATGGGTACCGCGACCGCGACCGCGACTGCGATTTGCTGGCGTATATCCGCGAGCCGCGTCTGTATCATGAAGCCGACGGCAATATCGATTCGTATCGCGTTGCGTTTACATACACAGCATGCATATACATATCTTCGCATAAGACTGTATTATATTGTTTATACCTAAAAATATATGATTCTTTACTGCAACATTACACGAATCCAATTTATTTGCATCTTGCTTCCCGAAGCGATTTATTTTGCGCACCATTATCAAAGTTTTCGACGAGCATACAAAATTGAAGTTGTTACAACGTTAAAATCAACGTATTAGGAAACAGTCTTCTTTATATCAATTTTAGCAAAAGGAAATAGTATTTTTCTTAAGTCAAACACGCGTTGATTTTGTTTTATTTATAAGTTGCTTTAGTATTTTTTACATGCATAGTTCTTAACGTCGGCGAGTTGAGCTTCTACGTGCGAACAGTAATGGGATTTCAGCCCTGAGCAAATAAGCGTTTTGGCCCTCTACTTTTCCTCATCATGATATCATTAGAATGATGAAGATATCATCCGAATAAAACAATGAGAATGATGTTTAAAAACAGGCACATATACGATTACATTTTGACAGGACGCTTGCACTTTATTCTGTGTACATTAAGTTTCTTTATGCAGTTTCTTTCCTCTTCCTCTCGCTAAGTACAAATTTAAAAAAAGAAAATATACAAGTGTATAAAAAAAGTATCGAATATTACATTCTTCTTAATAAAAAACGGATACGGATAAATGCAATTATCCAAGTATTTCATAACGCAAGACATAAGATAGACTAAAAGTGACCAAAATGGTTAATCGGATTATAATGAAAAAAAAATCTTTCATCCCAGGTCGTATTAAAATGCAATATTTTAGAATCAATAAGTTAAAATGGAAATTATTTACAATACGAACTAATAAAAAAGTTATTACATACAATTTATCTCTGCAGATATACACAATACATGAAAGTAATAATTCAACAAAGAACAGATGCTAATAATTGTTTGCTAATTTTATAACTGCTAATTTTGTAACTTCGCTATTTACAATTCAACTTATACGAGATAAAATGACATGGTATTTGGGACCGTTTGATCAATTCAAATAGTGCACGCCAACCAATTGTTATAACTGGCGTTCGCTATTTATATTCAAACTTTCGAGGCTATTTTAGAATGTTTCTATCCAATGGAGCAGAATTTCGTTCTTTTTTGAGCGTCATTTTTGATTCTAATGAAAAAAGGAGCGATACCAAAATGTTTCAAAATTTTAATCACGTTTTTTTCGAAACCATGTTTTCGAACATAGTTTGGATCACGATTTCAAACGAACTATTATATTAGTCTGACCGACTTCTACTTCAAGGGTTACATTCAGAGAATATGTTATCATCCGAACCACAATTAATAGTTTACGTTAATTTTTTTCTTTAGATTAATTTTTTTTGGAAGTATAAATAAGAGGAAAAATGAGGAAAATTCGAAAAATTTTTTTAAACTGTCGTCATTTTGAAAATATGCATATAATATTAATTATCCTGATTCGGGCGAGGATTACAAGTTCATTCATTAAGAAACCGCTTTATTTTTTTATTTTCAGACCAACAATACGATTTACCTTGATCATCATTTGATCGTGTTCGTGATGCAGGTCAAATTTCAGTGCTATCTTATTACTGTTTTGTAAATAATAAACAAAAAAATATTTTTTTACATGTTCATTGTATATTATATGCACTTTCTACTTCACCTATACTGCTTTTTAAGTGCACTTACATCTTTATTCATTAAAAAATTCTCGAAGAGTTTAAAATTGATTCTCAAACCGAAAGACCCTTAATATTTAATAAACAATAAGAATGAAACAACGTTTAGAGCATCGTGAACACCAAAGCGAACATAGCCTAGATCTCAATATTGACTGCACTAATTTTGCTCGGATTAACCGCAATCGAAAAATTTCATTGATATTATATAAGAAAAATATTTTTAGATTTTTGATTGCGAGTTTAGTTTCTGAGTAATTTTAATCGAAAGTTTATTGATATCAAAAATTCCAAATAAAGCTAGTAGTAGTGTTGTAAATTTGATAGCGGCATGATCATATATGCAATAATATTTACACGTCAAGCAGTTTTATATTTGGAGTGTGATTTAATTTTGAGGGTTTTTTTCTCAAAAAAACTGATTTATTTAAACAAGATAATGAATGAATACCTTGATCAAAATATTTTCCTTTGTTTTGTATAACTTTTTCCCATTTTTCTGGTACAAGATGGATTCCACGACGATAAAAAAATTCTTCTGGAGTCCAATTTTCAACAAATTTTCACACATCTTCGAAATTATGAAAATGAATAATATCCTCTAGAACATGTTGCATCAACTGGAACAAATGAAAATCAAGAGCAATGTCTGGAGAATATGCGAAGTGCGGTAAGATTTCCCATTTCAGCTATAATAGCGTTTGCTTTACTGATAATGCAACAGTTGAGGTCGAGCATTGTCATGAAGGATCACTTTGCATCGTTTACTCGCAATTAAAGATCATTTTTGGTCTAATACTTGCTTCAATTTATATAATTGTCGTTAACAATCAGCGGTGACACAGTTTTTTTTCGGATTTAACAATTCATAGTATATAATACCTTTTTGATATCTTTTTGATACATTAAATACACAACAATATCTTTGAACTGTGAATGCGCCTCGAATTGAATGTTGATTGATTTGGATCAACTCATGTTTTTTTTCGTTTCGTGATTATCCAAAATAGATCCATTTTTCATCAATAATTTAATATAAAAAAAACTCTACTTTTGTCTAGCGATCGACGAAATACATGTTCATCGATTCGCAATGGCATTTTCCGATAAGTGATGTGGAATTCATTTTCCTTCTTTGTGAATCTTTTTCGTATCATGTAAACGTTTGGTAACTATTGTACGATCAATATTTATTTCTCTGACAAATTCTGAAGTGGATTGTATTTGGATGAAGTGGATTGGATTTTCGTTCAATAACGATCTTTGTTGTTAATATTGAAATCATCACTTTTGTCTGAACTATCTGAATCGATATTCTCATGTCTTAATTGATGGCGCAACATTACCATAAGTTTCTATCAGAATTTTATGACCTTCGTTTTCTTTTGAAAAAACAAAATGCTAAAAAACAAAATACATATCGAAAATACTCCTTAAGAAGCTCCATTTTTTAAATGGTATAACACTATGCTTACTACATCTATTGTTAATAAATGACTAAATATCATGGAGTAATAGTATAGCATTAAGAAATAATAGCTGCGATTGAAATATCTTCAACAATATTGATATTAATCTTTTGCAAAATCCTCAAAATTAAATCATACTTCTAATATTTTTGTACACTTGGCATCGCGATGCTATTGCGTTGCTCAATAAAAAGTACACACAAAATACTTACGTTTAATCATTATGCTATTTCTTAATTTTATTAATTCTTGGCCTACATTATAAAAAAGGATTAAATAAATATTAAATTTAACTCAATAAAAAAATTAAGTTAAAAACACAAAATAATTTATTAAGAATGCAAAATGTACTTTATTATAATATGTACTTTATTTTAGTTACAGATGATTGGTATACGAAAGATTGGTTTCTATGTATAAATCAATATTAAAGCTTAATAGCTTACTGCGCTCTTATAACTTTCCCAGATAAATGAATTATTTTCATACTCTTAAGACCTCACAAAAGCTTTTTAAAAGTTAGTTTAGGTTTCATTGCGATTAGAATGTGCTCCTTTGTTAAATAAAAGAAAAATTATTTTATATTTGAATTAGGGATGCACTAGATTTTAAAATTATAGGAGATCAGATATTGGATATCCGAAAAGAATGTAATTGAATATTCAATCCGATATACGATAAAAAAAGGAAAACAAGGAAAAAATAGCAATAACAATTAACCGGCTGTAGCACAAGATTGTTTATAATACAATTTCTACATTGCTTAATAAATAAACATTTATTTCTTGCCTTACAGCTTCGAAATGAATTTTTATATCGATCTTACATAAATTTTCTTAATATATAAATTTACTGTAA
>Ga0157363_1002890_pt1 | contig 15312 bp, 7 predicted proteins | sample AttsexASBM1_FD_111477 | JGI IMG/M metagenome (GOLD analysis project Ga0157363, IMG submission 111477) | Fungus gardens microbial communities from leaf cutter ant in Ribeirão Preto, State of São Paulo, Brazil - Atta sexdens ASBM1 | ecosystem: Host-associated > Fungi > Mycelium > Unclassified ...
GCAAATGACATTACAAGAAAGAATTGATTTTAAACTTTAATTTAATTATCTTGTTAATATGCTTTTGTGACAACTGCACAACTACACACCTACTTAAGACAACTTATCTACAACCTGCTTACGACAGCCCCTTATCACTGAGGTAAGATTAGTGTAAACATTGAATCGCTTGAATTTAAACCATTCGACGTCTATTTTTAGCAAGAAATGAAAATTTCGGGGGAACACATTCTTACATTTTTTCATTTGTCTCTACGCTTATTCCCTCATATTTTTCTATAAATGAATATTTATGCACTTTGATGTTACCAATAAGCGTATTGTATTGAAATTATGTCGATATATATAATCGATATATAATCCATTTTGTCTAGTTAGGCCTCACCTACATTAGTTTACAATAATCGCATAAGCTGTATCATAACAAGCTTGTGACCTGCAACACAAACTGTGTGATTATTGTAAATGAGATCTTAAAGTGCTATTTCATTTATGCCATTTTTGTCATACGACGAATGTATGTAGGATAAAGATGTCCTCGGATCTCTATCTTATAGCCAATCAATAGGCTTGAAAAATTTGTCGTACAATAAAAACATATATGAAATAGCAGCCTTATTCAAACAAATTACAATGAAAATTCCATTCTTTCGCTATTATAATGATGTTTAATACACACGTCGTTATGCAGAATTTCGCTATTAAATATACACGAAGAATAAAAACGAAAAATATCGATGTATATCATTACTTAAAAAAAACGATATTACGTATAAAATACACACCGTGAAGATTTTATTTCGAACGCATTCCACTATGTACATTATCCAAAGATATCGCTGAAGGTAACGAGAGTATCTCCGAGGTATCTCCGTTGAAACCGAGTGAGTTTCCAGAATTGATTCCATCGAAACGTTAAACTTCCGACCAAGAGCAATGTAAACTCGCGCGGCTATAGATCGACGATGAAATACCACGAAGGCGTTGGGACAGTAAATTCGTGTAATTTGATTCGGTCAAGTTAACGAACCGTGTCGCGCTCGCAGCATTCGTAGTTCAAGTTAGCCAAACAAAGGGCCATTAAGTATGCTAATGTCCATCCGGACGAGTTCATGGATGCGTTGACGAGATAAGCGTGAATGTCGCGTAAGCATCGCGAGGATGAAGATTCTTTAAAGTCGGATGCTGCCACGAGATTAGTTTATCATCCCATTTGACGCGAGTCGTCTGAATTTTCCTATACCTGAGAGAGTGGAAAAAAGACATGTTAATCTTTAAGCTGTCAGTCAATCAAGCGCTTGACAGTCAAAAAAGAATTTGATGAACGTAAAAAATTGAAATTTTATAATTTATCAAGTTATTTATCGGCTCAACGTTTCTTTTAGATACATATATACTTGCAGCATTTATTATTTCGAATTATTTTCAGTAAAAGTTTTTAATGTTAAAAAATTTTTATATGTTACATATTATATATAAGTTTACCATTTATATAAACAATTTTTCACAAAACTTAAACAAATCCAAACAAGTTTATAAAGTAAAATTTTTTAAGAAAAGGAAAAAAATCTTTTCAACTTTAAATCATTTATATATAATAAATATGATAATTTTTTTTCATATTTATTTTATTTATTTATTTTTACATATTTATTTCTTATTGAAATAATTTTTTATCCAGGTTCTCGTAGTCGCCTCGCTAAACTTTTTTATTACTTTATTACTTTCACAAATATAATATTAAAAAATCTGTAATTTTTATATTTTTATTAAAAAATTATCTCATCCCGCGATCACATACTTGAAAAAAAAGAATGCGTGATATTTCTATCGATTTGTGTGTAATTGTGCAGACGATTTGTACACTTCCAATCAATGTTGGTCGAGATGTCTTTGAAATCGACGCGACACGATGGTCGCATACGCGACTTATCTCGCGAACATCCACGAACATCCGTCAGCGTAATTCGCGGATACACGCTCGAGGATACATACCTATTAACATAAAAGCAGTGTATCTCGCGATCAAAACCGCACAACATTAATTCATTCTAATGTTCGCTTTTGCTTACATACGATACACGTCGCCCGTCTCGTATCTGCAATCTACAATCGGAAAACGTCACTCGGACGGAACACGGTAGCATGTATCGACTTCCCTATCATCGATCGTACTTTCTCCGCGAACGTAAGAGTATCCTGAACGTGCCCGCGCGTGCACTTTACCGATATAAATCTTTGATTACTAGTAGAAAGGGACCGACAAGAATGGCGAACGCCAACGTCACCAGGATACATATATGTACGCAACGACGCGTCTCGTCTCCTTCCTCCTTTCCGCGGTTGCTGATTTCTTTGAAGAACATATTACCGACACATTTCCCACGTCGGTACCTTTCGTGTTACGATAATATGACGTGACTTTTCTTTGCTCTTTGCCATCGAAAGTCTGATTCCTGCATATCTGGATGGGTCGTTATTGATTTCAAATCGTTGTGACATTAGGCGCGTTGCAGAAATCCTCCTGCACCCTACGGAAAGAAATAATGTTAATTTTTCAGGGACTCTCCCTCGTTTTCACTCTCTTCATAAATTAGACCGTCCCTAGACGCTACGACTAAAAGTATTTCAATCGTTCACCATATTATTATTACGCATAATTCAATTCTGCTTCCTGCTAATGGCATTGATACTACGAGAAATTGTACACTGAAACGAATACGGCTATAAGTTGAGAAGGAAGTTATGTGATTGAATCTTCAAATATCTCGTGTGAAAAATTATCGTCTACTTGTCGAGCTTATACCTAGAAATTCATTGTCCTAATACTGCAAGGCGGAGACAATCGGTCCGCTGGGAAAATTGCTTTAAGCAAATTCGTCGACAAACTTGGCGAACAGACGGCTTATTGCGATGCGAAGAACCGCGGCGAATTAATTTCGTGGAACTTGTTAGACCCCCGTCGTCGCACGCGTTACCGTGTAACCGCCACGAATTTAATTATGCGACGCACGTAAGCGAGGAAACTTTGCTGCCGTACTTTACAATTATCATACGATTATAACTATCTTTCGCATAATCTCTTATCGCTTCTCGATTTGAATCAGAAATTTAGGGCCGCGTGAAATGCACGAAAGTTTATACGAACCTTGCCTTATATTACAGTCATTTGTCTTTTTGCCATTTCGCGTATCTCATCTACATCACTAGTGTTAAAAGATGCGATGCTAGAGAATTCGACTTTGTCATTAATCGCCGCTGGCGGTGTCATCATGAAAAGTTCTACCTTTTACTCGGCGGAATAATCGCAACACCAAGAAAATTCGCACTTCCCCGAAGGCGAATACTTTCATCATCGTCGTTCCCTTCCAGCCGTCCAAAATGAAGAAACTAGATTTACTCCTGCAATCGGTAACTTTATACCGTTGCGCACCCTCTTCGCACCCCCGCATTTCGAATTACGAATGCTCTCAATTGATTCGATTCGGCTCGCAATTTCGACGCCGCACGCTTTTATACATGTCCGTATTTTACGCAGCCATCGTCACCTCCTGATTACCGATGAAGCTAGAGAAGAGCTCATTGTATGATCGCAAGGCATAACTACCCTCGGCGTGACTCATTTCTTAGTCTCATCTCTCGTTGACGGTTCTGTGATGTTTTAATGTCGACATACAAGATTTATCAAAGCAATTAAAACTTCTTTTTTGGATAAAATTAGTGTTATATGTACAGGATTCAATTTACGATCAATACTTAATATAACGCGTTGTGGATGTTCTTATATGGAAATTTAAGCCTAAGAATATTAGTCTTTTCATATACATTATTAGTGAGATAAACTTGGATATTATGGAAGACATAGTTTCTCCAATAATTGTTAAATAGCGCATTTATGTATATATTTTTAAAGATATTAATTTAATTATTATATCGATGTTTACTGCAGTTTATGTGTTTATACTATTCGAAATAAATATTGTAAACGTTAAATGATGCCAATGTTTCGTGAACCTTGCCATTCACTTCATAAGGGCGAGAAGCGCACTGATCATATCAGTGTATTAATACAAATATATACATGAAACTAAGAAATGTATAATAAAATGTGCAAAATATCTTCCATCAACAAATAACGAAAAGTTTTGGAATTGTCGACATCACTACGCAAAATACCGTATACTCATAGCAGTTCATCAAAACGAGATAAAGTATTCGTTCCAAGTTCAACAGGATGTTTGCGCCTCACGTCTCTATTTTTCTTCGCAGGTCCCCATTCTTGTTCTTCCACCAGTTCTCGGTGTGGTATGGCGGATGAATGTAGCGCAACGCAAACGAGTCGACTTTCCTTGCGAGAGAACTCGCGAAAAAGTGGAAGAAAAGCGATATATGCAAAATGGTGTGGTCGACCTTGAAGGAAACCAAAGTTGAGCAATAAATTTTCATGCGACGCCGGTAGAGCCACGACGAGTCGCAGGGGCCAAAGGGGATGTGGTGTAACTTTCATGCACGTTGATTATAATTGTGATTTATGCCAGAGACTTTGTCTCTTTCTCTCACTCTCTCTTTCCCTCTGCCATTTACTCATGTTCTCTTGTTTCAGCATTTGCTCGCTCGCGCGCGCGATTCATTCTTATCCTTTTATCTCCTTTCATCCGCCCTTTTGTTTCTTCTGCCTCTTCGCTACTGTATCACCGGAAGTTTTGCAGACAATGTTCGATGATAGAACACGCATTAGGGTGTTATTATCAACATATTGCTAAACTTGGAGGAGTACGTGCGGTCACTGAGGGCTAACATGCTTTGAGAGGAAGATAGAATGGTCCCTCAAGTCCGCGGAGTCGAAGCAGTTACCGTATCGTCCGGCAATCCAGCACACAATACAGTTAAACAAGACGACTTTACATAAATTTGCATAAGACTGAGATTCCGCTAGCCTTCGTCATTTAATAATAGAATAATACATGTTGACAGATATATTTCTCTAAACATCGCCTAGCATAATTTTCCCGAACAGAATATTTTGTTAGAAGCAATAGAATGTAAAATTAGTAGAAATCGTCCACAGCAACAGGAGGTGGTAGATCGTATTTTCAATTTAGAAATATGGAGATGTTCACATTTGAATTTCTATTTTTCGCCACAGCTCCGCAATTCGTTTTCCATGCATAACAACCATTTCACCGTCCTTGAACTACAACAACGGTGTGGCTCTTCAGATTTTCCAGTTTAGAACTACATGAACTACGTGTCGGATATGAACTGCAGAGCACGCACGAAGAATTCTTCGAGTATTCCTAAATTGATATAGTTTCAAGAGTCACGAGAGAATTGTAAAGCAGAACGATTTCTTTGCTGTTCTTTGAAATTTTACCCTTATATTATATAAATTATTATATTATATTTACATCGTTCTCTACATTGAATTTTATTTTTATGAATTAAAAAAGGTAAAATACACATAAGTAAAATATGCACAATTTATGGTGACAATATACAATGATATACAACTGTAGAATCCACTTAGAACTTTTTTATATCCTTTGCTATATTCAACTAGAATAGAAAAGTTAAAAAAATCGCATAATAAGCGTCGAAATTCTTATGTATTATTGAATAGCTTCGTTCTTCTGCAATCCATGACGAACGCCTTTCTCTATGTTTATTTAATCAAGATTCTCCGACAAATGTCGATGTTTCCCCTCTGGTCTCTCCATGTCACGACTTGATGTCCCTTCAGTTTCGCATTCACTAAAGAGATTGGGAGGATTAGCAGTATATCCCCTTATTTCTTTTTATCAGTATAGGGAATGGGGGTCTGTCAAATTCATATAGAAATTATCCTGGGGTTTGTAATTTTTTTTCAATGTTCTTTATACAAGTCGACTGGCAGTACTTGACGTACCGATTGAACAATATGGTTCTTAACAACGTACGTACTGCTTAATTATGTACTTTAAAACATTTAGTTAATGACGCTCACTAATTGCTTTATGGCTCGTCATTATGTGGCAAGGTATTTGACGTTTCTAAGGTAACGGCTTCGCTCTCATGAGGGTCCGAACGAACAAATATACGTTCCTGTGTTTCATCCGTTTGGCAAACGTCAACCCCTCGGACTGTGCTGTCTGTCACTCCGACTTCGGGGATGCCAGACAACGAGCCGCAGAGCAGGATGAGGATGCGAGCGAGAGAGCAAAACAACGGAGAGAAACGGAAAGGGGAAAGGAGGGAATCAGTAGAAACCAGGGAAGAGCCAGGATGTAGGTATTGTCTGCAGGAAATGGGACGAGGGTTGTGCAACGTTTCACGCGCGAGAGGGATGCAAGAGAAGCGAGCTCGAGCTGATAATCCCGAGAAAGAACGGCTTAGCTAAGTTGTCGAGCTTATCTTGTGCTTTTTGCTCCCGATAGAAGAGATGCAGCCTAGGCTGTAAGTCATCACACTCCCTTTCCCACTTTTTCCGAGGGATATCGTGCATTTGAATTGAACGTCGTTAGAAAATTATTACTTGAAAAAGTTTCGTAATGAGCCGAGCTGATCGTTACAGTCACGCGTTACATCCGTTCGCGATATTAATAATTACGTGGAACTCGGTATAGTTTCCATTGAAGAAATGAGAAATTGTACTTCTTTTATGTCCTCGAGAGTTGCGGGTACGATGAAACTTTCCTCGTTTAGCCCTTCAATTTGTGTTGATAAACTCTCGCGTGATGCAGTTACTCCCTTTCGTTTCCCTTTACCCCGAATACACTTCTCTAATCAAATCATTCCCCCTTTTCGTCTAATACATGAATGTAATAAGTGTAATAAGTGTCTTAGTCTTGGCAACTGACTAGCTTAAAGCTTATCTCGTCTTGAATAGTTTAATCCAACCAAATACACGAAACAGTATCGGACTTGAACTAAAAGAAGAAAAAAATTCAAACAAATTATACTCTAAAGTATCGGTTTGGATTTGAAAAATGAAGTAAAAACGAGTATTTCTCAAGGATTTTTTTTCTTAGTTTATCGATCCCCTACACGCTTCCAAAGTTTAGCTATTCAGGACACCCTGTTTATGCATATATATATATATATATATATATATATATATATATATATATCATAGTCAAATATATTATAGTGTCAGTTTAAATTTTACAATTCTAATATGTATATGTAAATTATATATAACTCTATATATAATTTATTTGTATAGAGTACAGAAAATGTTATATAATAGGGCGTGGAATTCTATTGGATGTATTCAGGCCAGTGCACATTAAAGCCGTCGTACATAAATTGACGTAAAAATATGTGTTTAATATAAATATAAAAACGGATTAAAATCCGCAATACATTTTATTATGCTGTTAAGTCAAATATTCTATATTTTATTATTCGAAATATTTGCATTTTACTTTTATACAGATTAAATCAGTAACAACTCTAATGCGCATTAGTGCATCCAACCGAATTCACTATAAGATGTAGAAATAATTGATACATTAAGAAAATTCAAATACGTTAACGGTATTAATTAGTAAATAATTAATAATTCCAATTAATAATTAGTAATTTATATATTAGAAAGAAAGTTGATACTTCAGTCGTAGATGAAAAAGAGATATCGATGAGAAATATGTAGAGAGAGGCAACAAGCAAGTCTCGGTTTGCATTTTTCAATGTCGAAATTTCTTCCTCGTCGTTGGTCCCGTGGGGCGCTAAATGTGAGAATCGGGAAGGAAGTCACGGAAAGAAACTCCATTCCTCGACGTCCCTAGATGGACGTTTACAAAGATCTCAAATCAAAAGTCTCAAACGCTTCCGAGATGTTCCGCGCGTGTTCCTATGAAAAATTTCTTCTGCGCTCGCCGGTGAATGTGAGAGCTCACGCGCGCTTCTTGCGGATAACGATTGTCATGGGAAACACGCTTTTAACGATGGAAAGAGCTTGGAGAAGCTTTGTTAATTCTTTATCGAGAGTGCACGAAGATTTTGCGCCCCTATGAGACCCATATCACAGCTTGGACTTTGAAGTCGTTAACATTGACAGGCAATTACTCGAACGTCAACCGTGCGCACGTTTCTTGCTATTTTATGAAATATATTTAGAAAAATATTACAACAATGTTCTAAATTTTATAAGAAATAATGTAAATAATAACTTTTTATTAACTTTTATTTTGTGAGCTATTATATAAAATAGACTATTACATAGAAGAGTGCGTAGTTTTAATCAATGCATCAAAATATTATTTAAGAAATATACGTCATATCTATGCGCTGATAGGAAAATGATACGAGTAAAAAATTAATATTTTTTTATATAATGAAAGGAATCTATTATACTGTAAAGAATGATACACTTTTTTTGGAAAAATGACATATTTGTAGTTCATTTACTTAATTACTATAAAAAAGTGTCAATTCTGATAAGGGATGAAATTTACATTATATTAGGATTAGTATTCGAATTCTGAATAATATACTACATATGTAGTCTCTAAAAACGTGCGTCGAAATGATTTTTCGATCTTGAAACGCTAACTCTACTAAACTATCGCAACAAGGCTCGGTAAAATAATTGACGCGACTTATTTAAAATAAAAAATATAAAATAAGTTCCAAAAATTTATTTAAAATATAAAATAAGAAATAGAATCCAAAAATGCATTTATTCATTTAAAATATAAGAATAACTTGATTTTTTATTTTAAATAAAAAATAGATTTCGAAAACTTACTTAAAATATAAAAAGAAATATGTATTTTAAATAAATTATCAATATAATATTTCAAATAATCAATATAAAATATTTTAATGTGATTTTATTTGAATATATGTATATAATATACATTTGTACATGGTGGAAATATATAAGATGAACCATTGCGCATAATGACGGCATTGAGAATGTGACTTAAAATTTCAATCAGTTGTTACCCAAGAGACTCTTATGATTTTATTTTTTACGTTAGAAACAATTTAATTTCAATGTAATTTTTGAAATTAATGGAAATAGTTATTACCATGCATAATCTTAAAATCATCTCTGCGACAAGCCAATCATTTCGCAACTCTTGATCTTTAGGGAATGAGAAACATTCTTATTAAACACATAATTTGTGCGACTTTTAGAATTTTTTACGAAACAATTTGGCATATTGACACTTTGATACTTCTAAGATACGATGATACAACACGTACGATGGCAACACGCGGTAACACGTCGGCCATACTGAATTTTGCATCTTGAGTAAAAGCTGATTGATTCATTGCTCCTCATTACTTTTGAATGACTGCGCATCCATCAGAATGGTTCACCTTGTATATTTCTACCATGCATTTGTATACATTTTATATTATATTTTATATTGTAATTTAGTTTATATTGTTTTCTTTATAATTAATACTTAATAATATTAATGCTATTATACTTAGTTAAGCAACAAAAATCAAAATAAAAATAATATTAATAATTATATATTATAGTGAATACTTATATTGAATAATATATTGAATATTTGAAGACTATTGGATATTGTAGTATTGAGAAGAGCTTCATATATGTATGCTTAACTCTCAGTACCCACAAAGGGTTAGCGTAACCTCTTCAATTTTCATTCAAATGTTTTTTTCCGATTCCTTTTCATGCAAAATATCTTTTATGCTACGACATTCATTTTAGACTTTCTAACTCAAAAATTTTTTTTTAGTCTTCAAACGTAGATTTAAAAAAATTAATTAAAATCGATGCACTACAATCTGAGATACAAGCAAAAGAAAATGCTGGGTTATAATATTTCAATCTATCCAATCGGAAAGATAGAGACTTTTTTGAAATGTGGGTACTGAGGGTTAATATAGTTAAAATTATTAAGTTTGTATGTATGAAGCTTTCCAATACTTCAATATTAGTAATATTTAGTACAAATATAATTTATTAGCTTTAATTAAAATCATCTTCTCAAAATTGGTGTCCTTCATGCTTTTTCGGTTCGGTCTCATTATAAGACCGTCATAAGAAAATAGTCTTTCCACCTGTGCAGACGGTAAAGGCATGTTGAACTTAATAAACATTCGTTTTACGATGTTTGGATAGCGGTCCACAAATATTGCACAATGACATCTTTATCTTGAAAATATTTCATACATTGTAATTGCATAGTGTTTGTTTTCAATTTGTTAATATCTTTATCGTCTTCAGTTTGAAAGGAAAAAAAACTTTCTGATACAAAATCATTCCGAGTAGTGATAGAACTGATAGATGTATTAACATTAGTATTATCGACAATATTGATATACTCATTATGTTTTTTTACCTCTAAGAAAAACAGATTCTGTACGTAATTTTTTTTTCTCTTTTAGTATCCATCGCAATTTAAAATAGGAATGAGAAACAGCTGCTAATATAGCATCGTTGGCTTTGAGTTGAAAATATATAAAATCATTAAATCTTTTTTCCATACTACATAATAGTACGCTTAGACCAGAAATATATTTTAATGACATATTCTGTAATTTTTGAAGGTTTTTTATTATCCTTAGCAAAACTGGAATTAATTCGCCGTAAAGAAAGTTATTTTCACTTTGTAAACTTTGTAACTTATCCAGAGCTTCAGCAATTGGCTGATGACATTGTAAATATTCATCTAAAAATTCGAATTCAGTCGCTTTAAAATTAGACAAGCCAAATGCTTCGGTTATTTCATTTAACTTAATTTTAACTTTCATTAAATTTAAAAGATAAGAATCATAAGTAGAATAGACAATTATAAGTAGAATTCTACCGAGTAATACATGAGTAATACATTAAGTAATCTTTTCGTAAATTTCAGAGCATTTTGATGATCTTGACGTTCTCTTCCATGGCTTTTCTCAATGCAAATTGACAAATTCGAACAGTTTTATTATCTGACTCCTTTTTCTCCTTAAATGTTTCTGCAGCGTCAGTGGAAGTTTTAAATGATAAGATTTAAACTGTGAGAAACGCATCGTTAATGACATGCAACAGCATTCTTCATTAAACTTTCATTTAAATCAATTTCAATTTTTGAGACACTTTTCATCTTCGTCTTCAGAATTTTCAGTGTTATTTGAATTTGAATCATTTCGATTTGTGCTTGAATCATTGTTGTCACAGTAGAGGCTACACGTATAATGAACTGTTTATTGATTAAATAGATCAAAAGTATTTTTAATCTTCTTTATAATGAATATTATAAAGCACTAAGTAGTAATATTTTTAATTGGATTAACTCTTCGCTCTTACATATAATTAATACAACGATATAGAACTAATAATAAGATAAACAAATAATAAATAAAATGTTTCATTTTTTAATAGTAAGGCTGAAGCAAATTTATTTTATTATCAATATATAATAGTAATGACTCAATAATTTAAAAACAAGTTAAAGGCAAAAGGACTACGAGCTAAAAATGTTTTGAGTTATAAAAATTGATAGATAAAAATTGATAGATAAAAATTGATAGATAAATAAAAGTCTTAATAAATTAATTATGAAATTTAATAACCGGCTAACAACAATAACAAAACAATAACGCACATAAAATACATACATTAGAATTCGTCAGAGAAGTAAAAACTTATACCGTATACAGTCGATGGTAAATGAAAATACACTTCGCAATATCAAGACATTAAAATATTGATATCAATCTTCGTCTTGTTAAAAAATTTGTACAGCAAAAGAACAATGTATGATTATATTAGTATCCAGAATGAAAAATAACGCATTACAGTTATAATAATAATGTAATCTTATAAGAATGACAGAAATTTGATAAGAACAATATAAAATTGATATAAGCGAAAGCAACAATTATATAATTTTTTCAATGCGAAGTACATGTTTAATCTTCGATCGACTTATGTTTTTTACCGTTTAGACATATTTTGTAAATATTGATAATGATCCAATCGAAACATTTGTTGTTATTAGACGGCATGTTATTAAATTTTATAATTAATTTATTAAGACTTTTATTTTTCTACCAATTTTTATAAGGTCAAAACATTTTTGGTTCGTAGTCTTTTTGCCTTTAATTTATTCTATTATCTATTACAAAATTTATTCTATTACAAAACTAATCTATAATTGGCATAATTGCAAAGATAACTTACTTATACTTGTACCAACAGAGTGTAAGGAATATCCAAAATTCATAAAAGCTTTATCATATTTCGTGCATTATCCATAACTATCTTTAGTATTTTTGACCGATCAATTTTAAAATCATTGTAGATTTTTACAAATTCATCAAATTGATTTTATCGTGAGTGTGAACTCATTCTTGAACTTCTTATGCCAGCACAGCCTTTTGCCTTTTCAGTTGCTCATTTATCTATATAAATATGAAATTTCTCGTAAGCAGATTACACAATAATTGATTAATTGCAATATTTTTTGAATATCTAAAGCTGAAAATCAAATCTTGAAGTAAGACTTTTCTGTAATTCTATTATTTCTATTATATTTCTATTATATTTCTGTTATTTCTATTAATTTTATTATTTCAAAACAATAAAAATAAATATTACTTATATTCCAAGATACAAGACCTGATTACGAATTCCAAGTATTCTGACTTGAGTGATCGAATAAAATATTGACATTTTTGTAATAGGATTGATATGTAATAAAATAAACTAATAAATAATTATACAAGGTAAAGTAATAATACAAAATATAAGAATGCTTGCATTATCCATTTAGAATTATAAATCAAATATATCATGAATAACATAACATATTTGATATATTATATATGTGACATTAATAGAAACAGGAACTTATAACAATTATAAAATAAGTTATAACAATCGTAATATATGTGGATTTACTTTATACATACCCAATGTACTGTAATGCTAAGATAACTGCAGCATCCATATGACTAAATATGAGCAACGGATATATAAATATGACAAACACATATGCAACATCTGACAATAGTACAGATTGTACAATAGTAAGATTGTTCACTTTCAAATGCATATAGATCTTATTCCTCAGAGTTTTCGAAGTCATGATTGTTATTTGTATTTTGCATTTTATTGATTCCTAGTATTCCTACATCAAAAGTAAATTATTCAATGGAATCATTTCATTAAAATAGAAATGGAAAACATAAATTATTTACGTTAAATATTAAATATAGACTGTAATTTTAATACCTTTAAGGAGATTCTTAAATGCTGTATGATCTGTTATACTCAGAGGAGACATCATATCGACTATGAATTTTATAATAAGTGTGTCTATCAACAATTGATTATTTTGCTTAAAAGATTCTGAAACTTTAAGCTGTTTCATTTTTTTATTTTCCAAATTTTCCATGTTCTAAACATCAATAAGAGGCCTTTCTTTTGGATATACATAGATTATATTGATTATATTGATTATATTCTTTGAAAGAATCAGAATAACCTTTAGACTAAAATGAAAATAAATAAATAATTATTGATTAATATTGTTTACTAATATCAGGATATGTGGTTACTGCAATTAATAATATTATCATAAGTATATTAAATATTAATTATTAATTAATATTTAGTTACCTTTAAATGAACGAGGATGTTTGTCGTAGAATCTAATCGTCCTTTAATATTACGATTACATTGCACACTTTGCTACTATGTTATTATTGTCAATAATAATCTTTTTTATGAAAAAAAACTTTCCATTTAAAATTATCGGCACTTTTAGAGATTTTTTTCAATATAACCTCCTCCGTATCTAATTCGTTTTCCGACATTATTCAACAGTTTACATTATTTATGATCAATTATGCACAAGTAGATAACCGCAAAATTAAAGGATGTAAACATTAAAGTAATAAGATATTACATATAATATATATATATAAACATATATAAATCATTATATACATTGTACATAAACGCAAATGAGAAATGACTAAACGAGGGACAGAACGGACGAGTTGCTTCGAGAAGTCAGATATAAGAACACCCGAATGTTGAAACACAGAATGAAACAAAACATTTGTGTTTCGAGATATTCCCGCTAATTCACGAGTCGCGGCCGAGTAGGGCCATCGCGAGAAGTATTAATAAATGGAAGCCACGCCATCCAACTTTAGTATGCACCGCCACTTTTGCCAACGGATCGGTAACATAACTAACGATTTATTTAAAATATAAAATATAAAATAAATTCCAGAAAATTATTAAAAATATAAAATCAATAAAAAACTGATACAACTTATTTTAAATAAAAAATAAGTTCCAAAAACTTATTTAAAATATGAAATAAGAAATAGATCAGAAGAAAATATATAAAATAATAAATAATATATATATAAATAATAAATATATAAAATAATAAAATAATATTAAATAACTTTTTAATTTTTTCTTTATTTAAAATATGTATTTTAAATAAATTTATTTGAAATAAGACTGAGTCCTGTACTGCAATAATATCATGAGTTAAATTGACTAGCAATTAAACAAATTTTTGATGCTTATTTGCATCTTCGAAACGATCTTAATAATGTTGAATGACATATTAAAATCTGTAAATAATTAATTCTTATTGCGAAAAATATTACTTCGGCCCGGAGTCAAGCCCGGATCTCTTGCATTTCGTGCGAGCGTCCTAAGCCTTTAGACTAAAATAACTAAAATAACTAAAATTGTTATTAAATAATAAACAACATGAGAAGAGCTATAAAAGTCAGTGCTAAACCTCAATTGCGCAAATTTTTAACTTAATTTTTAATTTAATCACAAATGTATGTTTCGGCTCCACTTTGAGCTATCATCAACATCGAACTGATAGAATTGTTACTATTACTAATTGTCAAGTAAAGGAGTCATTAATAATTAAATATTCTTATTGTTTAATTATTATTTATTTTTAATTATTATTAGTTTTTAATTATTATTAGTATTTTTAATAATACATTATAATTTAAATATAACATAGAAATAACATTGAAAATATAACAAAGAAAAAAAATTATTGAAACTGCATTTATTAACTGAAATTTTGTTCAAAATTATAAAAATGCTCTACAAAGTTGCTCATTTTGAGATATCTTTTCTGGCACGCAGCGATATATATTTAATATTTATGAATATTTATGAATATTTATAAATCTTTTATCGTCAATATTTAAATAAAATAAAATTAATTTGAAATAAAGTGCGGAATGGATTAAGCATCAGCATGGAAAAACCGTTGATCTTTTGGCAAACAATGGGCAGTTATCATTTTTCGTTATTTTTCACCATTTTTTCGAAGTACAAGCACCAATGATGAAGTATCCTATAGC
>Ga0157363_1002891_pt1 | contig 15309 bp, 2 predicted proteins | sample AttsexASBM1_FD_111477 | JGI IMG/M metagenome (GOLD analysis project Ga0157363, IMG submission 111477) | Fungus gardens microbial communities from leaf cutter ant in Ribeirão Preto, State of São Paulo, Brazil - Atta sexdens ASBM1 | ecosystem: Host-associated > Fungi > Mycelium > Unclassified ...
CGCAAACTGAAAAGGAGCTTGCAGAACAGCTTGGCGTTACGCAGCAAGCCATTTCCGTACGATTACATACGAATAAAGATTGAATTTTACAAAAAAAGCTCAGAACTTTTTTGTACACCTACATAGGTTGGAGTCAAAATGATGAAAAAAATATAAAATTTGTTATTTATTGCCAAAATTTTTTAGCTTTATCTGGGCTACTTCGTTATAGATACAAGAATAAACTGGAGGGAGGAATACTAAAAGCGCTAGTGTCGCAAACAAAAATGGAGAAACATTTGTTGATGCATGTAAGAAGGATTAGTTTGACCTCAACGCGACTAGTAAAGGGTTAAGATAATAAGAAATCAACAATTTCAGAGAAACTTTTCTTCTTGCAAAAATATTTAAATAATTCTAAATAATTCTAATTAACTATTTCTTAGTTATTCAATGCATTTAAACGATTCAATTAATAAAAAAACGCCAAGATATACATTTTTTATATATAATTTGATTTTTCATGACATTTTACAATAGAATAAAAATGTCACAAAAAATATCAACATCTTATATTTCATAGTTATTCCGATGTTTTTATACAAAAAATATGAAATAAAATATAAATCTCATAAAATATTCATTTTCTGATCATTTTAATCTTTATAAAATAATGATATAAATCATTAGAGAGAGAGAGAGAGAGAGAGAGAGAGAGAGAAAATTTAATTAACCAAGACATAAAGAAAACACATAGTTATTTTTTTTAATGTATTTACTATTTTATTTAAATAGTATAGAAATATAAATATTATAAATAATATTATAAATATAATATTATAATAATATTATAAATATAAATATTATAAATATTATAAATAATAAAATAAATATTAAAAAATATACAAATACATTGCAAATTATAACTTTTTTTTAATTGAATATGTACTTTCTTTATACTAAACGATTTATTGCATTATTTTATATAAAAGAATTAAGATAAGTTCAAAAAATAAATATTTTGTGGATAATACTTTTTATATATAAAGTATTTTATATTTTACAGTAAAATTCGTAGTATTAGATGTTTTGCATCAACTACTTGCTGAAGAAAAATATTTCAAATTTATAAAAATAATTCTCAGAAAAAATGTATAGGATAATATGATATCTACCTTTTGCGCTTTTTTCTCTTTTCTTTTTACCGCACATTGATACTCTGGCACAACACATTCCGGCCTCATGCCAACCGTTAAACACTTCTTTAGTCTGCATTCCTGGCACTTGCGGCGCATATACATGTCGATCTCGCAGCCATTGCCGTATTTGCACTGATATACAGCGTTCCTAGTAATGCTTCGTCTGAAAAAACCTTTGCAGCCTTCGCATGTAAGGGCGTTATAATGATAACCAGACGCACGATCGCCACATACAAGGCACAATTCTTCTTGTTGTCGAGGTGTGGGACCTTTTCTTTTCTTTGCATCAGGTCCTTCACCACTTCCAACCCCGTTGCCTCCGCCACCGCTGCCACCACTGCTATTACCGCCACCTCCGCCACCGCCGCCGCCACTTCCTCCTGAATTATTTCCGTAGCCGTTTATTGAACCTGGTTGAGATAGTTCATCCCTTCCTGAAATTAAAATAAAAATTTATTTATTATAGTGACAAGGATTTAATTGTATTTAAATGAATTGATTATACGATGTGACTGATTAAAATGATAGAATGGAATTATTGATAACACATGTGAGAATTTCATATATTAGTATTGAATATTGGCAAGTACTGATCATGCACCAGAAAACGAGTTCCATATTTTAGTTCTGGCTCTGATCAGCATTAAAAAATATATAGCATTAATAAATATCGACTAATGGGGAATCGTTATTGAATGTGCGATCTCCGGATCGATTAGCTAAAAATAAATTTTTGCAAAAAATCACTCTTTATAAAAAAAATATCTTCTTTGTTAAGAAAAAAAAGCGATTGTTTAACAAAAAATCGATTTAAAATCGTTCTTGTTATTTGAGAAGCTCGATCTTTTGAAGATTGGAACATCTCTAGTATTGAATAGTAGTATTGACCGATATATTATCATTAAATATTTTCAGAATAATGTCCGTACAAAATTAAGATAATATATCGGGTGTCAGTATTAAAATAGTATATCGCTGATAGATTACTAATATCATATTCATATTGAAATTGGCAAAAGAAATATGTTCAGTATACTAAACCAGTATATTGTCAGTAGATTTTCAATACCGTATCTATGCTGAAATTATTAAAAACAGTGTACTGAGTGTTAGCATCAAAATAATATGGATACTGTCAATGTATATGTGATACAATTCGTAAAAAAATTTATTAAATCAATATATTGTCGGCAAATTTTTAGTTTCGTATCTACACTAAATCAAACACATTTTAACATAATATATTAATATAACATATTAACATAACATATTAATATAACATATTAACATCGCCGATAGATGGATGTGGCGAAATTTTATTTCTCATAAATAAATAAAAACATACAGGATAAAACAAAAAGTATTATATTATATAAAACGACAAAACTATGTTTTGAACGTGAATCTTTAAAATTAGGCTCCAAAATAAAAGTAAATAAAATGTTTAATAGTTCTCGTGTTTAATAGTTCTACATCGTACACAATATTATTACTTGTCATAGCATTAAGAATTAATATTATTGTACGATATATTTGATACAATATAGATACCTTCTATTTAGTGACATAAGTCAACACAAGTCTCATTCTATTTTTTTTTAGCATTCAATGGAATAATAAAGATATAGAATAATTATGCATAGTTATGACAACTATAAATTTTTATGTTGTGACTCTGTTATATTTTGTCTAGCTGTTAGTTAATTTTTTTTGTACAGCGAGAGAGAAGTGAGTGTTACATTTCTAGCAGAGTAGCTAGTTAGAAGAATACTAGCCAGTGACTAGATAAGACACAACTTTTTTATCTCATGATTAGATCCGCACGAAGTTCTGCTCAAGCATTTGTTTAAATATTTTAATTCTTTTGTATGAAAAGCATGAAAGCTTACACTGGATCTTGATGTGAAAAAACAATCGTTCCAAATTAATGTTTATAATATTCGTTATGACATTTATACATATAACCTTTATAAATGTTTCGATTTTCTATCGAGTCATCTTCAGTATGTTTACAATAAAATTTTAAATATTCTTTGGTATATTATCTCTAATAATTATTTATTAAATTAAAACATTTTTTGGATCGCTCACATTTTGCTCGCATATATAATTGGTCGTTTTTATCACTTTTTGAACGAGTTCGCTAAATGTTCCAATTAATTCAAGATAAAATTCTCTCTATTAGTTTCTCTATTTTTGTCTGCGGTTCGAAAGTAATTTCATATGTTTGTAGTGATTGAAATAAGTTAAAACTAACGCCCTAGTTGTGCATGAAAGTGCAAAAGTCAACTTAAATATTTTATTTTTGCAAATATATAAACATAAATGCAAATATGCTAGTAATATGTTCAAATATTGGTAACTTTTATATTGGGAATAATGAAAATCTAAAATTTAATATCTAAAAATGGAAATTAAAGGAAGGTAAAAATATCGAATTTTAGTCTAAACGAGATCTTTTCTTATGCATGTTTTCTTGTATTTTTTGATATGTTGGATTATTTGCAAACGGTTTTAAATTGATGAAAACATGTTGAAAATCCTATTAAAAGAAGCATAATTTCAAAATCTGATCTTTAATTGCAATTTTTAATATTTTCTCATTAATTTAGCTTGAAATTAATTTACAAATTAATTTCAAACTAAACTGATGAAAATATTAGAAAAATTGCAAACAAAGATTAAACTTTGACGAAATTGGTGATGGTTCAAAAGCGTCCATTTCATGGCAAAAAAACCTCTAAATTTTTCAAAAAATCAAGTAATGCGGTAGCGTCACGATTAGTGCATAAAAATACAAACCAACTGCTTAAACGTTTGACATGAGAATGTCATTACGTATATGTTTGTACCTTTGCCAAATTCGTGACGATACCAATAGCTTTATCTGGAGTTTTGACATCAACAAACTTTAGATTAAAATTATTCAGAAACTAAAACACAATCAAAAAAAATCTAAAAACACTTTTATCATAATATAATGTCGGTATCTTTCGATCAATCAGAATAAACTGTGTGCAGCCGATACTAAGATTTGGAAGTCGAGTCCCGAAAAGAGACTATTTCAGATTTTTTTTCAATCGTACGTATGACACATACATATCAAGCGTTTTTTTATTCATTAAGCTGCCTTTCACAATGCCTCTTTCAAACAATATTACATTAAAATTAGCAATATAAATGAAGTAATGCACATACATATGTAATAATTATCAATGTACATGAGATAAACAGAGACAGAGTGATGAATAAGTGAGAGAGAAAGAGAGAGAGAGAGAGAGACGATGTGACAATGATAATGACGACGACTGCCGATTCCTGGCGATTCCGAGCAACTTTGGACGACGCTGGGCGACTCCAGGAGATTTTGGGTGACGCCGGGCGATCCCGGACAACGCTGGGCGATCCCGGACAACGCCGGGTGATGCCGATCGACTCCGGACGATACCGAGCAATTTCGGGCGATTCCAATATTTACTCCAATCAATGGAATATAACAGTCAGATTTTCCCATCATGTTTAAAACAGAAAAATTCGCAAGGTTTAGTAAATTGTAAAATTCGCAAGATTTAAGGTGGTTCTAACTCGACTATATTAATCAAACTGACATCTTTAATAAAAAGATTGATTATATCAAAAACAGTGTAGCACAAAATTTAAAACTTGATTTTTTAAACTCTATTACACTCTTTTTAATTGAATTCAATAAAATTAAAATAATAATAAAATTAAAATAATAATAGAAACACTAATTTCATCAGCGTAGAGAAGTTTTAGATATGGCAACGTTGCATGTTTACTCATAATCCGTGACTTGTTAGGTTAGAAAGTAAATATTTGTTGTAATATCCAGTAATAAGCCATGAACGAGCAATTGCGATATAAAGGACATTTATTATAACTTATACAGAACGCTAACGTTTGAAGAGTAACGTTGCCATATCTACAAGCTCGAATATAAAGCGCCGAAAAACAACCAAATTACATTTTTTTTATTCGATCATATTTCAATATCATACGATCGAGAGCATTACCTTTGCGGCATACAATTAAACAAATGGTAAATTAATTTTTCTCAAATTTTGAAATCAATCTGTCTTGTACATTAGCTTTCGATGTATAAATGTGCAAACATCTCAGCCGCCATAAGCGCAATGTTAAACATCGAGTGAAAAGATAATTTTCTGACCGATTATACTCAATAATTACAAATCCTAAACTTCATACAGACATTTATTAATACTTAACTATTAGTTTTATATAAATTTTAAAGATATTTTATTTTTTCACCATATTTGGACAAATCACTTTAATACATAAATGTGTTCTTTTGAAATCTATTTGCATTATTATAAAATTTTCGATAGTTTAATTTGTGAATTAACTGTATCGTCAATGACGATACAGATATTTTGATTTTATTGAAATTCATTTTTATCTCTGTTCTTATTTTGTATTATTTATTTCATAATAATTATTTCAAATAATTAAATCATATTTTCGTTGTATTATGTACTCATTTCATTACCTTAATAGAGAATTTTTTATCGTCAAATTGAAACATTTAATTTGAGAATGTTAAGATCACAAAGCGATATACTTTAGAGCTTGTAAAAGAATTTTTTCTATAATCCTTAAAATCGTATTATCTAGTCAAATACAATTTTTGAAGGCCCTGTAAGAGATCCCGGAAACATTTCAACTGGATTTGTTCTGAATGAATAGACCTACAATTTGAGGAGGATGACGACTTATTTGAACGCGTGGATTGAACTCAAAATTTAATCATATTTTCGCATTAATTGAGCTGTATTTCTTAAGCATGTATCGTAGAGCTAAATAAATTATTGCATTATGTTCAGCGATTAAAAAAACATATAGCGATTACAAAAACATATTTAAAACCTGGATAAGCCATTTTCGCATTAGATGTATAAAAAGAAAAATCGAAAAATAATTTTTTTTCCTTGTCAGTCTAATATATGTATATACTGTGATGTGAATTTTAGCGGATCGTCTGCGGAGAGAGGGGAGGAAGGGAATTTTGCGTCCTTCCGGCTCAGAAGGACGTCTATTAAGTAAGCACAGCCACTTCAGCACAATCAAACACGATCTACACCATATTTTTTTGCTAATTTTTTGCTCTATTCCTGATTTTTTGCTCATTGTTTAAATCGAAAAATTCAACCAAGAGTGTGACTGTACTGGCTTGCATACAAGAGTAAAGCACTTAAAGCAATTGCTGCACTCATTTTGCTCTTAAAATGTTTGTAGAATTAATTACTCTAAGAATATTGCAAATCGGAATTTTTTGCTCAGCAAAAAAATCAGAAATTGAGCAAAAAATTAGCAAAAAAATAGCCTTCCAAGAATATGTACTTGATTTTTCATTTGTTGCTTTTTTTCTTTGTGGCTGTGCTAATTTTAGTCTTAAGCTGGCACAATCATGGATTTTAGCGAATCGGAGCAAAAAAATCGGGAATAGAACAAAAAATTAGCAAAAAATTAGCAAAAAAATAGCAAAAAATATGGTAGAGGTCGTATTTGATTGTGTTGAAGTGATTATGCCTTAATAGAGGTTTCAGAGGGCGAGCGCGCATGCGAGCGCATATACGAACGTGCATTAATTATTCATTTAATTAATTTATTTGTTGCGAACTTATTCTTTTAATTAGTGTTACAATTAGATCTAATATTATCAGCGAACTATGCTCGGTGACTGAATTGTTGTAATCTTGTAATCTTGTCGTCTCACCTACTATCAAAAGAAAGAAGACCACTTATATAGAGAAGGTACGATAATAGATTGGGAGCCGCCTTACCAGAGAGCCCGAACACACAGGTCGTGTAATTTCGTATACTTTTGTAATACACTGTCATTTTGAGCTTTGTTGTATCGCACGAAAATTATAGAAAAGAACTAGAAAAGAAGAAAAAAGTTCCAGGTACATCAAATGGCCGAGGAAGATATTAGTTGAAGATCAAGACACGGTAGCAAAGCTTCCCCGGACTTTCCGAGTCAGCCCGAATAATCCGGGAACTGCAGGCGACGTAGGAGTGCCGCTCCAAATTATATTGTGCGTCCTAATTGATTTGTGACCGTGAGAATTTATATGATTCGCGAGGCCGCGTGACGGATAGGAGCCAATCGACGCGTGATTAGAGAGGGATCGGAGGGCCTGCATGAATTCACGGAAAACTCCCAGCTGGCACTCGTACTGTGGCCGAGCCACGAGATTGTTAGAGAACGGATGATCTTCCCTAGGATACCAATTGCCGAGAGTAAGCCTAAGGTTGTCGTGGTAAAGATATCGGAGAACAAGGAGCGTTGGGTGAAACGAACATAATTGTGGAGCTGCCGATCGCGAGGTTTCTAGCGTCTATGGTAATAGACGCTTTTGCGCGTGAAAACTCGAGAAGTTTCGAGTGGCCGATCTGGGACCGATCTAATGGTTGTCGTGTGAATCAGCAAAATTGTGCCATTGAATGCCCATTTTTTTTTTAGAAAAATATTAGCTGCCGATTAGCGCCTGCTCTCTTGCCACAGTCGAGTCATTTAAGATCATTTCTTTTGTATATTAGCCAGTTGAGATTTTTGTTGATTGCGATATCAGAATAATTATAAAATTCGCGCTAGAGATCCGTTCCGATTCGCGCTGACGTAATTTTTTCTGATAATTTAATTTTTTTGTCAAATCCTTATGTACCGGCGATAAACTATATTCCGTGCTTGGTTGTTGTACTTGCCTGTCTATGTGAATTCTTTCGTAGAGCTGAGATTTGATGAGATCTAATACGATTGCTTAACCAGCATTAATATCGCTTTATTATTGTTTCCGGATATCGAGCCTGGAAAATTAGATCTATCGAGTTTAATTTCTAGAAGTCAGTTGTAATTTTCAAATACACTTGTTATCTATTTTCCTGTTACTTTCTGTGTTATGTTTGCAAGCCTATCTCTCTCGTTCTCGACAATTTTCCTGCCTATAACGACCTTCTCTTATTTATTTCTAAAGTTTTATTTTTAGCTTTTATCTGAGGAATATTGTCCAAAAACAAAATGATACTTGAGTAAATATCACTTCTTCTAGTAAATACTTTTTACTGCGGGTTTCTTTACATTCAGAAACTGTAATTAAATTAATAATACAAACTCGAAATTAAATATCTATACTGATCAAAGCTGGATCTTTAATGCTTTAAATAATTCAATGTGAATTATATATATATATATATATATATATATATATATATATATATTATATACACAATAGTTTTTGAATTATAATTAGTTAAAGATAGTGTGTAATTCGAAAACTATTATAGCCTCGATATTTTTGTATTAGGATTTTCGTCTTAATATGTTAAAAGAATCCAGAAATAATAATAGAAGATCTAAAAGTAAAATGGTTTTTTACTTATAAGCATTTAAAGTTAGCTTATAATTCAAAAAATTATTGTAACTTTGATATTTTCGTAGAATTTTCGCAAAATTATCTCAAGAATATCTCCTTAAGAGGAAATTCGGTAGCTGTGAGATACCCTACATACACGCACGCAACCACGTACGCATATATATATATGTATGTATATATATATATATATATATATATATGCACATATATCATATTATATTTGTAATTATTCGAACTGCGCGTCGAATTGATTTTCCGAATTACAAACGAAATTAAACTACTGTAATAATATTACAAATTAAATTGACAAACAATTTTTTAATAATTTGATGCTCAATCAAGCATCATATTAGAAAGATGTTAATGTGCTGAAAAAGCTAATAAAAACTAATAAATTTATTGTGAAATTATACACTAAGATCTTGGTAGTCTAAAGGCTTATAAAGGATGCTCATATGAAATACAAGAAATCCGTTGATGATATGAAGAAATATTGTTGAGGTAATGTTTTTGTTACTGATTGAGCATCAAATTAAATTAAAATTAATATTAAAAATTACTTGTCAATTTAATTTAATTTCATGATATTATTACAGGAATTTAATTTGTAAGTCTGAAAAATCAATTCGCGCAGTTTGAATGACTACAAATATAATATATATATGTGTGTACATATACCAGTATGTATATATAATTTACATTGAATTTAAAGCATTAAAGATTCAGTTTCGACCAGTATAGGCATTTAATTTCTAGTTCGTATTGATTATATTCTCACATGTCTAAAATAAAATTCTTATTGTGTATGTTTAAATTAATCATATTATACTCTATAATATAAGAATAATATAACGCTCTTTCCAACATTTATGCAAAACGAGATTGCGAGTTAATATAAGCGCGAGCATGGCATGATAGACAGCGCATTAGTCTATCATGCCAGAGATTCCGAATTTGATCCTGGTAGAAACTAAAATATTTACGTTCGTATCTCGTCTCGAAAAATATCGATAACCTTCCGAGAGTTCTTGCCCACAGAAATGTCAGAAATACTTTTCGAAAAATCCGCCGTTCGGAACATAAAAATTTTAGATTCCATATGCTTGTGACATTGAATAATCAGTGTTCATATCACAAGCATGTGAAAGAGATAAATAAGGCCAGAGATTTAGCGCAAGAAGAAGAAGACTGCGAGTTACATCTTAATAAAGTTCCAACTATGTAGTTGAAATCTCTTGAATTTATTCAAAATCGAAACCTAATCAAAATTTCGATTTTTAGCTAAATCGATTGGAATTTAATTATATCTCTTAGCATAAGAAGCTCAAGAAGCATTGCGAATTGATTCTTCCTGTTTAGTTTCCCTTATCTCCTAATTAATATATTCTTTAATTCTTTTAATGCTCGCTAATATTCCTTGTATTATACTTTGAAATATATTGCGTCACATTCACTGTTTACAAATTTTATTATTATTATTATTGTGTTAGAAACTCAAAAGTAACACTTCAAAATAGAATACGTATATTAATGATGTTTACTGAAAAAGATATTTAAAAAATCATTTTTAACATAATAAATTGGGTTTCTAACATCATAATAATAATTACAATAATAATAATTACAGTAATAATAAAAATTAATGTAAACAATGAATGTGAGGCAATATATTTCAAAGTCTTATAGCCCTATAAAGCCCTGTATGAGTTACGGCTAATATCACTTCTGAGTTCAAGCGTTTAATGTCTCCGCGCGTGATCTAAATGCTATGAAACAAAAAGAGTGGGGATGACGATAGGCAAAATCGGTCGAAATGTACAACTTGGCTGTAGGTCTGCTTTATTTTGTTATATGTTTTGGATATTTTTCTATATTCATTGTGTTTTGGATTCGTAAATATTGATTTAATTAAATATTATTCATAAATTCAAACATTTACAACATTTACAAACGTTTAACAAAATGAGCTGTTAGAGTTGTTAAATGCGATTTTGATGACTAGGATTAATGAAGCAATGAACAAATCTTGCCAAATGTTTCGACCCTTACTGTGGTTATCTTCAATAGATATTTAAAAAATAATAGAGGAAAGGTCCCTATTATAAGATGCCGAGCCATTTTAGGTAAAGTCTATGAGCAAAATTTAAAAAAATAATAGATCATTTTGAAGGGAATTTAATAAGTTTAAAGATAATGTTATGTAAAATTTAATTTAAATTTTATTTTTTTTTTTAATTAAAGAAATATAACAAGTGAGCAAATCGCAAAAAATTATATTCTTAATATGAGATGCCCCGAGAAATCGATAATAAAATGCAAAGTACATCGATATTGTAATCAAAAAATTTTATTTAATGTTTCTAAAATACGAACAAACATAGCCAGTGCGCAAAATGAGCATTCAGAATTCGTCTTTAGATAATTGGAAGCACAAAAACAGGCACTCGATATTCATTCCAGTCCTTTTTATTATTGTATAATAACGCATACTTTAGCAATGATTTTCACTATGATAAGAGCATAGATTATTTCATACTAGAAATGTCTTGAGTATCTCATATTACGATTTCTACGCCTTACGGTTTTGCGATTATCAAATCTAATTTCTGTAATTAAACAATTCAATATATCCCGTATTTTTCTATTAGTACGATCTTATTCTATTATTATGCCAAATATTTACTTATTAAATAATAAAAAAGGTTAGGCTCATCTCAAAACTTGAAAACATCCAAATTCTAAAATTTTTTACAATAACTACAGGTATGCTCTAATAATGAATTTTCCACTGAATAATTTTCAATGCAAGAGCAATAAATTTTTGGTGGAACCAATAGATAGCATTTATTAGTTTAGCAGAAATGTTGCTATTTCATATTAGGCGTCTATCTAATAATAAGAGGCTTTCCTCTATGTACAAAACTGACTACAGTCTCTTGTAATATAGCTGAGTGTGTACTCTTTGTACGTATAAAGACTTACAGATATGTGCATCATATTATATTTCTGGTGCAATAAGCGTTATCCCAATAATTTTGGACAAAAAAAATTTTTTTTTCATCAAAACTTATTATGATTTATATGGGCTTATTAAATGAGTAAAACTGACTAAAACAAACATACACATCACATACACAGGATAATATTTCTAAATAATTGTATAACATGTAAATCAATATCGAAATATGTAAGAACATGTAACGTAAAGAAACATATTAAATACAAAAAAAACTTTGGAAAAAGATCTTGACAGAATTGATTTAAATTACATAATATAATGATTAGAACAAATTTTCTATTTAAAACAACAAGTTATTGAGTCACTTATCCTTATTGAGTCCGCCAGAGGCTATTTATGCACCAATTAAGCAAAGAACTTGCAAAATCAATGATTGAGGATCGATCTCAAAACTTCCAAGTAATGAAAAATTATAGCACCAAAATCGCTATTGAAAGTGTGATCGGACGGCCAGTAAATCCTGTGGAGACTGCTTCAGGTCCGACAGTTGAGAGGAGAGAAGGAAGAAATCACCGGTTCCTGCCATATATTATAAACAGACAATCAAGAAAAAAAGGAAAACACGAAAGGCTTGCTCCTAATGTGATAAGTTTGCGATGAACATGCAATAACTTTTGTTAAATGTATAGAATATAAAATAAATTTTTTTTATATTGATTTTCATGTATTCTATTATTACGCAATCCATTTTACGAGCATAAATCAAATAAATTAATAAAAACTTAATAGTTTATTCAAAATTGAATTTTTCTATAATAGGTACCTTTTCTATGATGGGTATCCGGGTATATCCGTCTGTGGCGTATATATATTATATTTTAAATTCGATTATTTTTACTAAAAAATATTCTTAAAAATATCTAAATGCACTATTTGCTTAGAAGTCAAATAACGACGATCCGGAAGTTCTAAGAGAAATTTTAATTTTTAATCTACTTACATGCAAAAATGTACCGTGGTGGGCACCCGAGTATTTGAATGCGCACACAAGGGTTAAATATATAACGTTGCGTTATTATCACTGAAGAAGGTTAGAAAACTAACCGAAACATATGAAATTTATTATCGTTTAACGATTTTTCTTTGTTCTGTCTCTCAATAAATTTAACTTTTATATTGAGAGATTTCTTTGAACAATTTGCCATTGTCCATCATCCAAGAAAAAATGGTGGATATAAGATATGGAAATGTCAGAAAGAAAATTTAATAAATAATTTGCATGAAAATATGTTCAAAAATAAGGGAAATCCTTTTATATTATTAAAGGAAAGTCCCCTATTATGAAATAGGCACCTAATATGAGAGAGGAGTTTCTGCTAAACTAATAAACATTATCTATTGATTCCATCATAAATTTATTGCTCTTGGATTGAAAACTATTTAGTAGAAAATTCATTTTATTAGATCATGCCTGTAGTCATTGTAAAACAAGATTTTAGAATATGGATGTCTTCAAGTTTAAGATGAGCCTTTAAACCATGTTTATTTATTTAATAAATAAATATTTGGCAATAAATTCTTCATACAATGATAGAGTAAGATCGTACTAATAGAAAAATACGGGATATGTTAAATTGTTTAATTGTAGATTTAATGATCGTGAAATCATAAGGAAATCGTAATATGAGATACCCAAAATATTCGTAATATGAAATAACCCATGCTCTTATGTTATAATGAAAATTATTGCTAAAGTATAAATGTTATTTAATAAATGGTATTGTACAATAATAAAAAAGACAACCGAAATGAACATCGAGTGTCTATTTCTGCGAAACTTGATTCCAACTACCTAAGACGAGTTCTATGATCTATCGCAAGACAATTCTAATAATCTATCGCATGCTTATTTTTCGCACACGCTGGTTGTGTTTGTTTGTATTTTAAAAACATTAAATAAAATTTTTTTAATTGCAATACTGATATTCTTTGCGTTTTACTATTGTTTTCTCGGGGAGCATCTCATATTAGGAGCACAATTTTTTGACGTTGCGATTTGCTCATTTTTTATACTTCTTTAATTTTCAAAAAAAAAAAAAATAGAATTTGAATTAAATTTTACATAACATTATCTTTAAAATTATTAAATTCCCTTCAAAATGACCTATTATTTTTTTAAATTCTATTTTTTCTTCCTACGACTTCTAGCATTTACCCAAAATGAATTCGGTATCTCATAATAAGGTCTTTTTTCTACATCAGAAAGCATACTCATATATGCACCCATGTATCCATGTTTTTCCAGACAAGGTGCACGAACATTACAAATATTAATTATTTAATGAATTTTTTTTTAAACTTCGTAAATGTATATATATGAACTTTGAATATATAAAGACAATAATTCATACAGTGATAGTTTTCACAAAAAAAATTCACGACTGCCTTTTTTTCGGTGTTCCCCCTTAAAATCAAATTTCTAATCAAGCAGAGTTTTTAAATACAAATCCTTTCCCACTTTACCAAAAATTTATTTATTTATCAATTCCAAAATGAAATCCGTCCAGACACTTCCCGAAATAATAATTAGATTAGTAATAATAAAAATAATGTTAATAACAGCATATTGGAATTATTTTAACTCTTAATTTGTTTTTATTATTGACATCGAACTTGACTTTTAAATGATCAGCGAGCTTTCACAAATTGTATCATTTTACTGTTTGACGATGTATGATCGACACGTTATTCCGTATTGTACTTTTTATAATTTATTATTTTATAATTTGACTAAAAAATCTTTAATTGTTTGACATCTTTACTATCAAGACTTTGGATTAGCAGTTTACATTATGTGCTTGCAGTTTCCATTATGGGTAAGTTTTTTTTTGTACATTCATTTTCCTATGCTAAAATATTTATTTAATTTTGTTATTAAAAGCACCGACTTTATGATTTCCATCCAGCTTTATAACTGGCATGGAAGAATGTATTCTTGACAGAGAACTTAGTTTGGCTTCCCAGAGATTGCAAAGAATAGATTTACATTTTCCAATTTTGTATGCGTAGACAACGAGCAATATTAATTATGTGACTTTTTTGCGTATATTTTTCCCTGATGAAAGTTAGGAAACTAACCGAATTTATTATTGTTTTAATTATTATGTTTATTCTATGGTCTCTTCAATAAATTTAATTTAAATATTGAGAGATATTCTTGAACAATTTGTGCACCTTGAACTGCGCTTATTCTCTCGAGCTCTTCTCTCTCTCTCTCTCTCTCTCTCTCTCTCTCTCTCGCTCGCTCGCTAAATTATCCAAAAATGAATATGAAATTAATCCAAATTATGAAATGATTAAAAAAAATATCCTCGCGATATCTTAAATATATTTCGATTAAACCGCGTAACGATTTCAGGTAAAGTACTTAAATATATTGACCCAAAAATAAACATTCATTTTTAAATAAATAGTAGATTCGTGACACTATCAATATTTTAAATTTGTATATTTAATATGATCCCACATCACGATCTTTTACAAATCTTAGAAAAGAAAATAATAATTCTTAATTTAATTTAAATTTAATGTTTAGCAAACAGATTCAAAGTTATAAGAATACATGATTAGAAATTATTGGAATCGTAATTAATGCGTAATTAATTTTTTGATCTTTTTAGTTAAGAAAATATTAGCTAATAATTCTAAAAAATAATGTAAAATTGAATAACATACTATACATACGCGCGCGCGCGCG
>Ga0157363_1002892_pt1 | contig 15307 bp, 6 predicted proteins | sample AttsexASBM1_FD_111477 | JGI IMG/M metagenome (GOLD analysis project Ga0157363, IMG submission 111477) | Fungus gardens microbial communities from leaf cutter ant in Ribeirão Preto, State of São Paulo, Brazil - Atta sexdens ASBM1 | ecosystem: Host-associated > Fungi > Mycelium > Unclassified ...
ACACACACACACACACACACACACACACACACACACACACACACACACACACACACACAATATATATATATATATATATATATATATACTATATACTAATATAAAAATTTAAAAATGTAGTTTCTATTAATTTATTATATATATAGATACTATATATATATATATATATATGTATGTATAAATTAATAGAAACTACATTTTTAAATATATTTGTTGACAAACAATTTCAATTTTACTAGCTTCATCCTGCTATACATTATTCCTTTAATGCTAATAAATATTAATTGATAGCCTAGGCTTAGAGTATAATCGTGCTGCACACACACAATCCCATGATTTATATTAATATTTTAGAGTTAGAGCAATTAGCCATTCTATGTAGCTGCAAGTAGAAGATAACGCTACACATTCAGAGAACATTTAGAAGAAGGTATTCGAGACACAACCCCGAGCTGCTATAAATTACAAGCAACAGTAAATGTTAATCGATCTTTCAAATTATTTCAAACAAGTCTAACATTTCAATTTTTCAAATTTAAATGTATTAACATTACTATTTGATTAAATTTTATAAATTACAGTAATTTTACAAAAGAAAAATGTTCTCGTATACATGAAAATTATACTGGCAATCACTGGCAAAATATCGATCATTCGTAACTCAACGTAAAGATTAAATAAGGCCAAATCTAGGGAATTAAAACTTCTATTTACTCACCATTATTATTTTACAACTGTTGTGACATCAGCAACGAAAAAATATCTATACAATAACCTACACAATAAAAATTTTTGCAAAATATTGGGTTGTCCTAAAAGTTCGTGCTGATTTTGAAGGAAAATTGAAACGCAGAAGATTTAAATTTTAGTATTTACATTTATTATAATAAATTTAAATCTTTTTCGCGGCACGAACAACTTTCCGGACAACTCAATATATTACAGAAATACATTTCAATAAAACAACAATCAATAGATTTGTGATACCGACTTGTAAATATTCCAAAAACTCTCTTTTTTGTTTCATAAATTAATAAATAATATATCTGGAAATAAATTATGTATAATTAAAATTGAAATATTCACAGCTACGACAAACTAAAGAAATTAATATGATTTGATTTCTTCTTGAAATAAAAAAATAATTTTCGATACTCATATTTTATAAGTTTATTCCATCAATTGCAAATGTTGTTTTATTGAAAAATATTTCTATATAATTTGCAAGAATTTGTGCTTTCTCGTTTTTGATTTTCCAATCTGAAAATAATAAAGATGAGTGAATATTCCTAAAAGATAAAATTCTTTCATAAAAAGATAGAGATATTCGAGATATTTAAAAATTATTTTGTACGTGTAATTATTTGCAATATTGCAATTTAAAAAAGACGTTTTTGTTTGTACAGCTGAAAACGGTGATGATAGCTGTAGAGCAATTTGCGAATACAGATCAAGGTCACTTTAATTTAAAAAACCGCGTTATAATGCTGCTTCGTTTGTGAATCACTCATAAATATGCCATCACGTGTCAAAGTCCAGCACAAATTCAAATGTGCAAACAAAGTTATTAATTTACATATCGTCAGATATTATCTTCGGTGAGATACAACAGATTCGAAATAATATTAATTGTGATTGTAAATTTATTTTTTTACAACAAGATTTTATGATAATAAGATATTATTTGGTAATGAAACTTTATATCAACGATCAATATTTTCCAATGAAATCTTTTCTACTAGAAAAATCTGCAAATACAATTAGTATGATCGATGTAATGACGTCATCGAGCCACATGGTAAAATTATATTACATTACTAGAGAAGATAATTAAAAAAACATACATTGTTAAACGTTACGTTATCGTTTGTGTCTAACTTGCTGCAATGTGAGATGCAGCAATGATCTACGACCTTGACACGTAACGTTCGCAATGACCGAGAGTTAAGCTGTGGATTATCGTCGACTAATTAAATACGTATACGCTTCGTTGCGTTAGCTACTTCGCTATTTGCAGACATGAAGACATCCCAACGCGATTGTTCCGCAATTTAATAAAATGTAATATGTAAGAAAAACCCTTATCCTTACGACACAATGCCTTATCTGCTGCAGTCTTTGCTGCTTTCTTTCACTAATGCGCTATAATGCGTTCACAGTTCTTAATAATTAACGTGTAATCAAATTGCCAATTTGATTTACGAGGCAGAATTTTTATGCAAACAGATGATGGATTTTTATGCAAACAGACAATGAAGACTAAATATTCTAATAATAAAGCAGTTAAAGCATTCGTATTTTCTTCTCCGTGACACTTGCGATAACCCGAGGTGCTATAGACATCAAGAAAAGACAAATGCATTATTAGTGACTACTAAAAGAATGTAACTAAAACATTTTTTTTATCTTCGATAATATTTAAAGATACTTTTGCTCACTTGACTTTTTTTTAAATAACAGAAATATTTCTGGCAATATTGTCCAATGCAATTAATAACAAGCAGTCAATTATTCGAAATAATATATGTTGTTAATCATTATAAGATATTATACCTTTTTACTATCTTACTTACAATTAATAAGAAAGAATTTAGTCATCGACGATTATTATTAATTTTTTGTAATCCTATCGATTTGAAGTCGATTTAAAGTCGATAAAATGCATAGTTTGTTGTATAATTCCTCAAGCACTCAAATCTGTAACGCAATTACAAACCATATTTTTATAATCTTTACAAATCTCTAAAAGTAATAAAATTTTTTTATTTATATTAGAATAAATATTAGACCATATTAAAACTGAAAACTGAAAACGAACTACTTTGTTTTCGTTTTTCGATCGTACAAAGACATTGTGAATAAACCATAAGAGTTCTCGCAATGCAGGGTCGTTGTCCAGAACCAACACCGTAGTTCCCAACGTAATCTGGCACGAAGCCAGTGACTTCCCGATGTGTCAACTTCTCAATATTAGGAGTTACGATGCACGACAATAAACGCCCTGTTCAAAATAATTTCTCTGGAACAGCTGCAGCGATGACTAATGGTCGAATTGATCGAGAATGAACACAATGACGTTTTAGAATCTTATTATCACAACAAATATTATCACAAATGTACATTATGCGTATTATACGTATCTTGAAGCAAAAAATGTAACTTGTTCATTTTTTATTTTTTAATTTAACATAACGAAAATATCTTTTTATATTGCATCAATATGCTAGCATTATAAACAATTGAAATTGTTAAAAATTTATTAAAAAGCTTTGAATTTTAAAATGTTGGAATAATACACATTAAAATATTTTAATAATATATTATTTTAATATAATATTTTAATAATATATATTGGAAAATGATGAAATAACTAATAATTATTGGGTTTATCTATTACTATCGTTCAGTGCAATACTACATTAAATTCGCATCATTTTAACGATGCGAATTCGTGAAATTGTCACGAGTGATAAATCCGAAAAAAATTCATAAAATCGAATAAAAACACTTCGATAACGATTACCCCAGATACGATGATAAGGTCCTTAAGCTACAATACGTGCAAAATTATGAAGAATCAATTTATTTTATTCAAAGCGTCTCAATGTCTCTTGATGTACGATGGCTCTTGAACACGAATTAGAGTTAATTAAAGAACGTAATCTAGGAAAATTAAATTTAAATTGGATTGTTTCATCTTTCGATAAACTTCAGCTTACTGTCTCACTCTTTTACTCTCTTATGCTACTACACTTTTAATGTTTGTTTGTTTATCCAGTAAGTAAGTTACCTAATATTTATATATTTTATATTCTGAAGATGGAACAACCGGCCCTATATAAAATAAAGTTCTAAATTTATTTCATATGTCAAATTTTTTCACATTTTTCTTGTAGTAATAATACATTATTATATATAAAGATTATTATATTATTATTATCCAAATTTTATTCGTTTTAATAAAAGGAATGAATTCAATAAATAATAGATTGATATATATAAATGTTTCTTATTTTTTTTTAAAAGTTTTTTTTCTAATTTTTTATTAAAAGTTAAAAATAAAACAATAGATATATCAGATACGTGCACGCTAGCTATCTACTCTCGCATCATCACATCTAGGAAAACCTAGCCAAGTCGAACAAAGCTTCTGTGCGTAAGACTGAAGCTCGGTGATTAACCCAGAAAACCCAATGGTCTTTCTCTTTCGTACGTCGACCTGCGCACGGAGAGGAAGATGAGAAGGTACGAAGGAATGAGGAGGAAGAAAAAAGTAGTCTGATGCGCCACTCTCTCTTTCTAAGAAACTCACTAGCAAGCAATTCCCTTGGAAAGATGCCAACTATATCGAATTGCAGATATATATGGTTAATGCTACCCTCACACCAAATCTCGTGATATAAATTGATCGATTCGCAAAAATTGGCCTTAATCATTGGCGTGCCAAACTGAGCTCTTCTTTTCGGATAGCAACTTTTGCAATTGTGGAAAAGTTAATAATTTATCACTAAAAACCGATATGCATTTATTTAAATTTTATTTTTCAGTAATCAATATAAAAAGAATAATTAAAATACAATTTGTAACAAATATATACACAAAAATTAAAGAAAACTCTATTTTTACGTTTGCAGTTTCATTATTGTATAAATATTATAAATATAATAAAGTATTATAATATTTAACACAGTATATCAGATTATGTCTCCTTTTTAGAATTCTCTTTTCAACGAGTAATATCCGTAATTTATCTGGCTAAACTACATTATCCAATTAATGGGAAGAAACATGAGACTCTTAATCTCAAGGTCATAAGTAAGCTGTACAAACACGTTTTTTTTTTATGGCATTAAAGATCACCTGTCCAAAAAAACCATTCAAGGATATGAATTTTATTGTCAGTCATCGAGAATATTCGCCTATGTAATCAGCAACAAATCCTCGCAAAAATAATTACATTTTTATACGCAATAAATATTGATTTTTGCTTATCTACAAATGTATTTTTCCCAAGTTCGCAAACACATAAAATCATTGCGCCGCAATCTTATCATGGACGGACCAAGAACGGACGAGAAGCGCGTTGAACGATATTATAGCAACTGTATATTTCTGAACGATATTGATACATTCGTTCATCTTGCTGTCAATTCCATCGATATCACATGTTGTTACAGCAAGCTCTTTATTCCATTTATGAACTCATATATGCTTTTTCATTTTCTAGAAAAATGATACTGTTCTACAAAGAGTCATTGTTTTTTTCTCTTTGAAATGCTATAGTATAGATCCCGAAGATTTTTTCGCATTGATAATGTTAATAAAATTTACGTAGCACATCAGGATTTTGAATAAATTGAGGTGAAATAATAAATTTTTTGCCATTTTCGAGATTTTGTACAACGAATCAAATATTGTTCTAAATGAAGTGTATGACATCTAAAGTACAATTTCAAGAGCTTTCAAATAAATATTAGTTTATGATTGTACGATTTGCTTTTATCAAATTATATGTAACTATACGATACCATTATACAATTCTGTATAATTATATAGTTGAACAAAAAAAATCACTTTTTTCTCTCTCCAAAATGCCATAGTATATTTTATCGCGCTAAACGAAGTCATCAGAATGGATGTAACACATCAGATTTTTTGATAAATTGGGGTGTAGTTGATTGAGAGACAGTAAATTGAGATTTTTTACTCATTTCATCCCAAATTGCTACACAGAGAGAAAAATTTATTTGGACTCAAAATTCCTATTTACATTTATTTCATTAAAACAATTTAATTTTGAATAAAAAAATATTTTGTTTAATCCCCAAAATTTAGATTGAATGCGATCAATTAAATTTTTCAATTTAAAGACTCGATTTGATTGAAATATTCTAATGATTAAATTTATCAAATTTAAAGAAATCTTTCTCTCTATGTACGCAAATTCTGACAGTATCATGTGATTCAGTGAACATTTTCAGAATTAGATTATGATACTTTATGAGAATTCGTTAAACAATGTCATTTGTCGCATCTATCTTACGTGTTCCAGATTTGTATTAAATTATTTTATACGCATACATATATATATATATATATACCTACAATTCTGTTATCGTATATAATAAAATTTATACGCGTTGAAAGGAATATGTTCTACCACCGATACGATTACCTCATGTAAAATATACTCAATATCCAGTACTATTGCGAGTTCGACATTTTCACTAGATACAGGCGAATGTTGTCGTATCTCTCGTAGACAGGGAGGATACATGGGACAGGTGCGCGAGTCGTTACGGGCGAGAAGGATGCCGAAAGCGCCGAATGAAATGTGAATCCGATGGTGCAGAATAGAACACCGGGGGTGCCAGGTGTTCGGAGAGGTTTATTTTCGATTGCAGTTTCACCGAGTGCTGGTGTACAGGGGGCGGGTTACGCGGTGTCGTGTATTTTTAGTGATCGCATGGCATGCGGTACACCACCGCGACGTTTCGACACAACTCGAAATAAGATGTTTATCGAACCACTCGAACGGATCGTCTCGCGTTAAGGGATTTTTGGAAAAAATGGATCAGCATTGGTTAAACGAAGAGCAATCGTTTTCGTTTTCATATAAAACAAAACGCGCTGAAAATGAATGGAAATGAATGTTCGCGTAATTGTAGTAAACCGTATATCATTGTACTTCCCTTACTTCGTTAGTGTAAAACGATACGCAACGTGCGAAAATTAGCACACTCTAAAACAGACTAGTTTATTTTTTTTTAGATAGAATAATTTTCGCCCTATTTCCGACTCACCTAAAAATATCATGGATTTACGAATGATTGAAATTCGATCGATTATTTTCAGAAACACTATTATATACTGTACACAAGTGTTGGCGATTATTTCGAGAAGCGGTTACGTTTCACGCGTGCTTTCAAAGACCACTTCTTTTATTAGAAACTCGACAGATCGTTGACCTTACTAAACTTAAAAATCGCACGCATTTTCTTATCGATTAACAAGATTGCGTAACGTAAGATGTATCGCGGCGTCTCAGAGTTTCAATTGTTGGCGTGACGCATCACTATGCTACACAACCTTTTTGAACGTATATTCTACGAGGATACGAAGTGAAAAGTCTTGATTAGGCTTATCTTGCCGGAGATTAGATACTTTCCGGGCGCGCATGCCGTAGCGCATTTATTGAAATGAGGTGATGAGATCGTGATTTTCTGGTAAACATCGAATGCAGAGCGAGGCGCGCCTTTATTTATTCGCAAATCGATCGATCTGCTAAGCCGTAGTCCTGAGAAAACTGTATGATTGAAAAAACTCACGGATAATGTGCGGATCAGCGCAGATAACATCTTAAAAAAGTTTCTTCAAAATTTGCAGTTTTTCTCTTTTTGCAATTACTTTTTCTATGCAAAATAATTTTCATGAAATTTATACTTTTCACAATGCTAATTTATTTTCTAAACTTATATTTCTTATACATAAAAAAATATTCTTAATCTAATAGATAAATTTTGTAATAAAATTAATATTTCATAATTTTACAAATAGTATTAGAAAATCTTACTTCGTCGAATTCACGGTATCAAAATACGGAATTAGGTCAATGAGGCTGAAACTCAGTACATTGCAAAGCATCTCGATGAGCTACGAAGCTTGCTGCGAAACTTCAAGCTGCTTATTGACTTGTTCTTTTGCTTCGTCGTGAGTTCAAGAGTACACGAGTGGCAACAGATGGCGAGGACTCAAGAAAAGTTCATTTTAAGGAACTTAGTCGAGAGTAATCCATGTGTTGATTCCGTCTCCGAGACAGAAGCGGTTTACTATTTACCCTCGTGCATTAAAGTGCAATTCGTGGACAAGCTTCTGCAAAACTTATAGCGAATTCGATTGGACACACTCAGTGCACATTGATACATATTAAAGCCGTTAAAAAGCGTATACAAATTGACATAAAGATATGTGTTTAATATAAATACGAGTTAAACTACAAAGATCTCAATATACTTTATGTGCTGTTAAGTAAAATATTTATAATTCAAAATATTCAATAATTGCATTTTATTTTTTATTTTTACATTCAAATCAGAATTAACGACTTTAATACGTGTATGTGTCAGTGCGCATATAGCAACAGAATTCGTTATTAATTTCGAAAAACATGACACAATACTTTTCAGAAATGAATAAAATAAAAAAATTAAGATTATATAGTAAATTTGGAAATTTGATGTTGTACCACCAATCTAAAAATAGACGATCTGCGTATAAATCATTTTTATAAGTAATTTTCTATCTTCAATTTTCACTTACATTTCAACAAAAAACGAATTATGATCGTCAATGAGATACTCGACGATAAGAGTTCTTCACGAGCGCTTCTCCAATTTTACCGATCACGCATGTCGCGCATGATAGAACTATGAAGAAAAACGGCACATATGTGCAAAGAATTTGTTACAATCATTGGACAACGAACTGTGAAGTAGTTCCTTTATATTTATGAGATCGTTATACAAACTTGCTATCTTGTAATTTTATAAGAGAATTAAATAAAGTATTATAATAGTGACATATATTATCTTTTCCTTTCAGTTTCGTGAATGCGTAACTATTAACATACCTCGAGACTTAAATAATTCATACAAATTTAATCATAATGTGAACGACTGAAAAGATATCCGATGATTTTGTAAGATTCGTATAATATTCTTAAATTTTTGTTTATTATTTTATATTTTTAAATCTTTAATTTAAAAATTCTCACATTCTCAAATCATGAGATATCTGATTTTATATATGCCTTACAGTATCAAGATAACATTTTTACGAGTTCAACAGATTGACTACAATAACTAATATGAATTAAGTAGTTTTGATTATAAAGTCGTTCTAGAAAAGACATCCTCCACATTATTTTGTTATTTATTTGCATGTCGCCCTATATTTGTGTGAAACGCTTCGCGAAACGGAATCCGAGCCGCGTGTAAAATACTATGAAGCACGAGGCCGTCACATGATAAAGTAAATTAAATCGAGTGTCTACGCACGTGTGTGCAGCAATGCTGAATGTGAGTGGCGAGCAGCGGATATTTCCGAATATACCTGACCGTTCACACCTTGCCTGAGTGTTCGAGAGTGCCATTTTCAAATATCTATATCAAGAACGAGCTGCGGCAAAATATAATAACAAGAGAGAAAGTGGATATCATTTCCAGAAGAGAAAAGGAGGCCAAATGAAAGATATGCAGGAATGGAAGATACGTTTTGATATTCACTTTTGGAGACACAAATATATCTGATAAAGTAAAAAGTCTGTAAAAAAAAAGAAAATGCAAATGCTAACGTTGCAAAATCAGTCAGTGAAAGATTAACAAACGTAATATTTCTGCCTTAGAGAACGGCGTAATATTCATAATGAACAGACCGGGTGTGCTATGCTTATTTCTCCTGTTTGCTTTGGCACGAATGTCTAGCATCATCAAGTGGTTGCTCTACATTGTGAAGCGAAAACCACGACGGGGATTTATAGATAGCAAAAATAATAAATGTCTGCATTCGAGACGTAATACGAGACGTAAAAATCATTTGCACATTTGACATTACATAATCCTTTGACGAGGAGAAGTGCATTAATGTAACGAATACAACTGTATTTTCATCTCAATTGAAGAGTATAAGATATCAGAAGATAGACGCAACTTTCTATTTTTATTTTCTTCAGTTCGAAACAAAATTTTTCTTACAAAATCTTTCGAAAACGAGAAGAATGGCTTTTGACAGAAATATGTCTATCATTAAATCGTCTAGTATAATATTCTTAGGAACATTCTGCATTCTCAAGAGGTCATTTGCCCTTTATAATTATAACAGGTTACATGTTCTCTATTTTTAAATGGCCAAGATACATTGTGCCAGTTAATTTCCTGTCTATATATCTCATGACCGGTTTAAGTGGCCCTATTGCAAAAAACGATATGTATGGAAAGCTGGTTCTTAATTAATGACACACCTAATATGCATGGAACGTAGACTGCGGCACAATCATTATTGTCGAACCTCTACCTAGCGAATCGGATCTCGCGATCATTCAGACAATTTTCTTCTCGCGAGTGAAAGCAACGCCGCTGGTAGCACCGAAGCCATCGTGATACTTTGCAGACAAGCACACTGCCTAGTATCCGCTTTCTTATAGGATCATATTAATTGCAAACTTGCACCCGCTAATCACTAGGAGTTTCCTCTTTCGCTCTCCTACTCGGCGATCCCGAGAACTGCATTTAATTGCAATGACCAACAGGCGAGAGCGACGGAGATGGAGCGGAAAGAAGCATCTTGTTGTTTTTCTCGCGTGCGAAATGCACGATTCCATTGTGAGCGTGGCGATTTATTCGTGCCGGTGAAAGCTAGTGTTACAAAGATAAGCGTCGCTACTAACGCGATTTGTCGCTTTCTATAATTGCTAATTAGTTACAATGATTGACAATCACGTGTACTACGGATTGATATCGTTTTTAATATTGATATCAGAAATTCACTCATTTACTGTTAAAAACTAAAATTAGTTCTAGGCATTCAATAATTAATTTGATACCGTATATATTTATTATTTGCAATTTTAAAATAATTTTAAATTAATTCTCTTTATTTTTATTAACGAACCCACATCTTTATACAAACAAATTCAGTCAATTAAGGTTAAAAATTATGAATTACTTGTACTGATAATAAATCACGATTAGTTACACTACTGCAGTAAGCGGGGCAAGGAAATTCTCATGAGAAAGTGCATTTCCATGAATGCGGTGCTCAGCAATTATAATTTACAGTTGGCCCGACGAATCTAACAATTCTAGAAAAGCGTTTCGCAATACGCCCCGTATAAACAAGCCAAAGATATCGCGCGATGTTAGCTCACACAAAAGTAAAGATAGAATCTCCACTAGTGGCGTGAGTTCGCAAGTATCGTTGTAACGAACGGGCACGCCTTTATTTTTGGATCACCAGATACATCCTGATTAATGACGGCCCGGTAGTGAGTTTAGATTGGCTCTCTCCCTCTCTCTCTCTCTCTCTCTCTCTCTCTCTCTCTCTCTCTCTTTCTCTCTCTCTCTCTCATCAATCAAGAAATTGAAGTAAAGATGATTGAGCAAGATATCAATTTCCGGTTTGTTGTTTACCCGATAGATTAGCTGCTTGTTTGTGCTTTATATAAATTTGTATTATCACTGGTATTATCATTCATTAGCGATATTTTTAGATAGTTTGGAAATACCAAATTTACTTTAAGAATGTAGGGTAACTGTCCCAATTACTGTGTCTGTCTCTATTAGTGTGATTTTGTATTTCGATAAGTCACAAAGAAAAACTAGCACGAATAAATAAGAAAAAATATTTTTTCTTGTTAAGTTAAATTATTAACATATACAATATCGAAGGTAATATTTTATTTATGAGTGTTAAAGTATTTTAAATATTTTTTAAAGCATATGAGGAATTTATATTATATAAATCCAGTAATACGTAAAAATTTTAAGCAAGATTTTAAGTTTGTCTCTATTGTGATCCTATATTAGAGTTGAGAACGTTGTCTTATAAGTGTACATTGAAATAAATATAATTGAAATAATGATTTATGTAATATATTAACTTAAACAATTAGCTTAAATTTATCACCTGTTTTTAACTATATGTTAAAATGAGTCAAATGGGAATAGGCACACAAATTGGGGATACATTAATAGGCTTCTGCTTGGAGGACTCTAATAGGGACAAAAACATGTTTTTTATTTTTGTCAAAAACATAAAATATTAACATTTTTTAGATTGAAGAAATATTATAAGAAAAAGAAATAGTTGAAAAACCGATATTGATTGCAAGCAGATAAAATTACAATATTTAATAGCTACAATATTTAATAATTAATTCAGTAATAAGCAAGTTGATTAAAAGACACATTAATAGGGAGTTATGTCACGAATTATCTACATAAATTTTATAACTTAAAATTATAATGTGTGTTTTTATCCTACACTGTAAAAACTGTATTTGTGTAAAAATGCTTCACTCAAGTGCTTGTTAAAATTTTGTTTTGAATTTTTAACGTATTCAAGTGTTAATTTAATATAACATGATTATGTTAGTTAATATTTTGTGTTAAATTAATATTAAATATTTCTTAATAACAAAATAATATAATTGAATAAGTGAACAAATAATATAAGTTTAACAAATAATATATGTTTAAAACATAAATTCTAAGATAAATGAATAAAATACGTGTTAATTTAACATTATCATAAATATTAATTTACTGACAAAATATACTTCTATAGTTCACAAATTGTGACAGTTACATTGTTCGTATTAATTTTTTAACATATTATATTATATTTATTACTTTCTAACATATTCATCTTGTGTTAGATTAACACAAAAAATTGAGTAGAGTGGTATTTGAGATACGTGATAAATTTAAAAAATGTAATAAATTTAAAATAAATTTTGCAACTGTATTTTCTACAAAATTTTCATCAAATAATACCATAAATATATTCTTGGTTTTATGCGATATTTTAATGTCCTTATTCGATTACTTTCATTTATCTAAAATAAATTATTTATTCTTCCTATTTATTTCTTAACAAAATAAGATATAGATAATAAAATCGAATAAAACTTGTGTCTATGTGCACATATATCAACGTGATAAATATATCTATTTCTTGCTCTATTGCATAGTAATCTTGATCTACCTTGTCCTTGCACAGTTCTTCGAGTAGTGCTCAGTATATCAGCGGTAATTGCGAGAACAAACGCGTAGTCGCGTTAAATTATTGTCTCCTTAATCAAGGCGGCAAGCTTCGAACGCGAGTGTATTTGACTGCTTTACTTTACCGTGCTAATCACGCTAATTACGAACTCGAATATCTTCGCTTGCTCGTCCTCATTAAATTGCCGACACCAAAGCCGCGAGATAAGGAAGGAAGTTGGCGAACCGACAATTCACACGGATAGACAGCTTACCAAATCTCTATTGAAAGATGAAGGTCTTACTTGTGACAGATCGCAAAACCATGTAATAAAAAATATTGAAATTTCTAAGAATATTTTGTAAACATTATATATAGAAAATTTATCATATTGCTTATTTGCTACAACACAATTATTGGACAGTTTACCAAAAAATAAGTTTAATTTATGTCATTAAAATTTTATAATATATTAATTTTAAAATTAAATTTTATAACTGATTATCAAGGAAAAATATATTTATATGTACGTTTTTTTCTTTATGTTTTCACTTTTTTTTTGCAAACAACTCAAAAATATCAATTTTTTTCGTTTAGCAAATGAATTATAAACAATACAGAATAAAAATTGAGACAACTCAATTAATTTTTGTAACACGGCGTAAAATTTTTAAATGCATTGACTTAATTCTTCCATTCGATAATCATCATTACAAGCAACAATTTTTCGTACAATTGGCATCTTTTGTTTCGATGGACAATAGGACAGACAACGCGATGACTGAGTCAAATGCATTTACATGATTATGCAGGCAAAAAAAATTATACTCGTCTGTCCGTCTTAACCGTATAAGGTGAACAATTCTTCATTGTATCGATGCACTGGCATATAATGAGACCCAGTCCATGCGATGGGAATGCAATATTATCGCAATATTTAATCCGAGAGAAACTTTCAATACTGCGCCACAATAAAATCACAGATCACGACTGGCGAAATTAATATTCGTAAATACTCATTCACCTTGAAGAACAATTTATTCAGAATAGAAAATAAATAAAATTAAAAAAGCTTATAAAGTAATGTCAAAAATTTCAGTTTTTATAAAATTTCAAATTTAATTTTTCCACAAAGACATTATTCAAGTACTCATCAATAACTTAGCTTCCACAATAAACAGAAACTTTAAAAGAATTAACAATTTTAAATTCAAATAAAAAACTGCTTTTGTAAAAAATTTGTTAAAAAATAATATTCTATCTATTGACAATCGCTCCTTCCTTTAATTCAAGAATCGATTTATCATTCAAAAAAATATCTCGCATAAACAGATAACAGGTAAAATTCATGATCGTAACAAATAACAAAATCTTAAATATCTTTTAATTACTTAATACCACCGCAAAATCACCAGTAAATGATAATCGGATGAGGTTTAATTGGTAGTCGATAATTTATATCGATAAAAATGTTGCTTTTCTAAAAAAAGGTGCAATATATTCTTGTTATAATAATTTATAACAAAACTTTTAAAATAAAATATCTTCCATATAATAATGAATATGCATTTTTCACGAATCGTTTCATTATGTTCCAGGAATAAATCTGTATCACTTATCGATTGCAAGGACTTTCTATCTCGACTAGTCGCTTTCATGGCATGATAATCTCCTCGTGTAACATTAATTAAAGCTAGAGACCGGTCGGAACCTCGTATCGAATATACTTATTATACTCTACCCGGTAGGTAAAGCGCATTAATCTGATGCGTATCATTTAGTAATCTCACGCTGCAACCTGATTCAAACTTACGTTATTCATTTCAAATTGAGTCACTGAAGTTCATTGTAAAACCTTGCATATTCGCATATATATTAGATGCATATTATTTTAATATATTTCTGCCAATAGTTTATGAATATGAAAATATTTTCCTACCATTATTTAACAATTATATTTGATTCTTTCGTGAAGAAAAGAATTACATGGAAGAAACGAGCGCAGCACAGAATTTACATAAACACATTAAATCTTATAAATTGTAAAATAAAATAAAAGCTGCTTAAATGTCGCGATGAACAAAATAAGGAAAGTATACGATATGCTACTGCGGCTTGTGCAGATATTATGCAACGGGCGAGAGGTTCCCTCACCCTCTCCTTCTCTTCTACCTTCACCTTCTTGGCGAAGCAACAAGTTGTCTCGCAGCGCACAACCAGCAACGTTCTTTCCGCGAAAAACTCCGATATTTCCGACAACTCCGCTGTTCATTTATCTTATCGTGAGCGATTGCAAGACGGCGTCGCCGTTGCAAAATTCGCTACATGTGTCTTTACTTAAGGTGTGCGAGTACACGCAGATTCACTTTAATGCATACAACAGTGCAGATGCATTTCGCGATACGATACTCTCGCACGCGAACCGCAATTTGCAACTCTATAATTTGTTTCCCGCCTGTTCCTCGACTAATTTGACTAAATTCTACTTTTAGAAACTATTTATTCTTGACGAAAAAAGTTTACATTCAGTCAATAATTTGTAAATAAT
>Ga0157363_1002894_pt1 | contig 15301 bp, 15 predicted proteins | sample AttsexASBM1_FD_111477 | JGI IMG/M metagenome (GOLD analysis project Ga0157363, IMG submission 111477) | Fungus gardens microbial communities from leaf cutter ant in Ribeirão Preto, State of São Paulo, Brazil - Atta sexdens ASBM1 | ecosystem: Host-associated > Fungi > Mycelium > Unclassified ...
CGTCATGCCGGACATCACTAAATCGACGCGTTTCGTGACCACGGCATTGACCATCTGCTCAAAGGCGATCTCCTGCCAGTTAACCTTCACGCCGAGCTTCGCGCCAATCGCCTGACCGAGGTCATAATCCACGCCCGTCAGCTGATTGGTGGCCGGATCTTTAAAATCCATCGGCGGATAGTTCGGCATAATCGCTACCGTCAGCCCCTTCTCTTTGATGGCGGCAGGCACGGCGATCTCTGCCCGGGCAGAGGATTGCAGCAGCAGCGCAGCACTGATGGCACTTAATAACAGTTTTTTCATGAAATTCACCCCGGTCTCGTTAAAGAAGAATCGCGTTAATAAAGTTTTTCATCCGTGGGTTTTGCGGGTTCAGCAGAATCTCTTCCGGTGCGCCCTGCTCGATAATGCGTCCCTCATCCATAAACACCACCTGATTCGCCACCTCACGGGCAAAGCCCATTTCGTGCGTGACCACCAGCATGGTGGTGCCCTCTTTTGCCAGCTGGCGCATCACCGCCAGCACTTCGCCCACCATCTCCGGGTCCAGCGCCGATGTTGGTTCGTCAAACAGCATCAGTTTGGGTTTCATCGCCAGCGCCCGGGCAATCGCCACGCGCTGCTGCTGGCCGCCGGAGAGCGCCTGCGGATAGTCATGCGCCTTGTGCGCCAGCCCGACGCGATCGAGCAGCGCCATCGCCTCTTCACTGGCCTCACGCCGCGGCCGCAGCAGTACACGGCACGGCCCTTCGATAATGTTTTCCAGCGCGGTTTTATGCGGGAACAGGTTAAAGCGCTGGAAAACCATGCCGGTCTGCAGGCGCTGCCGCGCAATCTGTTTGTCACTCAGCGCGTGCAGCTTATTACCGGCGATCCGGTAGCCCGCCAGCTCGTTATCCACCCAGATGCCGCCCTGATCGACTTTCTCCAGCTGGTTAATACAGCGCAGAAAGGTACTTTTACCGGAGCCGGAGGGGCCGAGAATGCACATCACCTCACCATAATTCACCTCCAGGCTGACATCTTTAAGCGCATGAAACTGCTCAAAATATTTGTTTACCCTGACCGCGCGCACGATATTTCTCATCTCTCTCACTCCCGATTACTGACGACGGCGATGGCCGCGTGAGAAGTAGCGTTCCAGCCGGCTTTGACCGAACGACAGCAGCGTTACCACAATCAGATACCAGATGCCGGCCACGAACAGCAGTTCCATGACGCGGGCGTTGGCGAAGTAGATGGTTTGCGCGTTGTACAGCAGTTCGGAGTACTGAATCATGCTGGCGAGGCTGGTGGTTTTGATCATGCTGATAAATTCGTTACCGACCGGTGGCAGAATCACGCGCATGGCCTGCGGCAGAATGATGCGCTGCAGCGCCTGTAAACGTGGCATACCGATGGCTTTGGCCGCTTCATACTGACCGGTATCCACCGACAGCAGCCCGGCACGCACCACCTCCGAGGTATAGGCACCCTGGTTGATGCTCAGGCCAAGCAGCGCGGCGAGGAAAGGGGTCATGATCGACACGGTTTCAACGCTAAACAGGCCCGGAACGCTGATGGTGGGAAACACCAGCGCAAGGTTGAACCACAGCAGCAGCTGTAAAATCAGCGGAGTGCCGCGAAAAATCCACGCATAGCCGACGGCGATATAGTGCAGCACCGGATTGGGCGACATGTACATGATGGCGGTGATCACCCCGAACAGAATCCCGAGCGCCATCGCCAGTACCGACATGATCAGCGTATTGACTACGCCGTTGAGGATCGCCTGCGCGGTGAAGAACTGCCCGACAAACGACCACTCTATGTTGCCATGCGCAAAGGCATTCACCAGCAGCGCCAGCAGAACAAGGATCACCGCCGAAGCGGTAATGCGGCCATAGTAGCGGCGTGGCACCACCTGATAGCGATCGAGATCGTAATGTGACGCGTGGCCAGCGTTAACGCGGGGTTCGGCCGGTGTAGTGTGCGACATACTCTCTCCTTACACGCGTGGACCGGCGTAATCTTCCGACCACTGCTGCTGTTGCTGCATCAGACTGCGGAGCCGCGCCAGCTGCTCACGCACCCGCTCTGGTGCGGTGCCCCCGTAACCACTGCGCGCTGCCAGCGCCGCTTCCAGCGTAAGCGCCGTGCGCACTTCCGGCGTCAGGCGCGTATCCACGCTTTGCAACTGTGCGTCACTGAGATCGGCCAGGCTGCAGCGTTCGCGCTCACACAGCTGCACCAGTTGCCCGGTGATCTCATGTGCCTCACGGAATGGCACGCCGCGCAGCGCCAGCCAGTCGGCCACTTCGGTCGCCAGGGTAAACCCATCCGGCGCCTGTTCGCGCATCACCTCCGTATTGAATGTCAGTGTCGCCATCATGCCCGCCATCGCTGGCAGCACCATCAGCAGCGTATCCACTGCATCGATTACGTTGCGTTTGTCATCGCTGAGATCGCGGTTGTAGGAGAGCGGCATCGCCTTCATCGTGGTGAGCAGTGCCATCAGGTTGCCCACCAGGCGTCCGGCACGGCCGCGCGTCAGTTCGGCAACATCCGGATTTTTCTTCTGCGGCATGATTGAGCTGCCAGTGGCATAGCTGTCATGCAGTTCTACCCAGCGGAACTGGCGTGAGGCCCACAGGCACACCTCCTCACACAGGCGCGACAGGTTGATGCCGATCATGCTGGTGACAAACAGGAATTCAGCGGCGTAATCGCGGCTGGCCACCGCATCGATTGAATTTTCGCAGGGAGCAAGGTAGGCCAGATCGGCGGCGGTCTGCTGCGGCTGCCGCGCAATCGCTGAACCGGCCATCGCCGCGGCACCGAGCGGGCAGCGGGCGCTGCGGCGATCCCAGTCCTGCATACGTTCGATATCGCGGGCAAAGGCCTGCGCGTGGGCCAGCAGCTGATGACCCAGCACTATCGGCTGCGCCTGCTGTAAATGTGTGAACCCGGGCGCGACGCTATCGGTGTGCTGTGCCGCCTGCTCTACCAGCGCCTGCTGGAGCGTTAGCAGTGCGCCCACCAGTTTGCGGCCGTTGTCACGCAGATACAGGCGCAGGTCGTTAACGGTTTGATCGTTGCGTGAGCGCCCGGCTCGCAGTTTGCCGCCCAGCGGCCCCAGACGTTCAGTGAGCGCACGTTCGATGAAGGTATGCACATCCTCATCTGCCATGATCGGATGCAGCGTGCCGGCGCGGTAATCGGCGTCAAGAGCATCAATCGCTGCCAGCATAACGGAGAGCTCCTCTGCCGTGAGCAGTCCGGCACGTGCCAGTTCACGCGCATGCGCCCGGCAGCCGGCAAGATCGTAAGGAGCCAGTGCAAAGTAGTAATCCGGGCTGCGTGAAAGCGCGGTTAAACTGGCTGCCGGCGCCGCTTTAAAACGTGCGCCCCATAACAGCTCGGCATTATCAGACATGCTATTTCCCCTCACAGATAATCATCAGCAATATGAAAACGATATGGATAAGTCGGCGGCAATAATTAAAACGTATTTTATTGCCACGCTGGCAAATAGGTGCTATTTCAGATTCACTGTACTTTCACCGCAATTATTCCGGAGTTGAATAGCAAAAATGGAAAGTAAACTTTCCCAATCTGGAAACAGTACGAATAATCGCGGCGACAATGCGGTTCTGGCGCTGAGTAATATCGATTTAAAATTGCTGCGGGTATTTAAGTGCGTGGTTGAAGCCGGTGGATTGACCGCCGCCAGTCATGAACTGAATATTGGTCTGGCCGCCATCAGCAAACAGGTTTCCGATCTGGAGATCCGTCTCGGCATGACGCTGTGCAGTCGCGGGCGCGAAGGCTTTGAGCTGACGCAGTACGGTATCAATGTTTATCAGGCCACGCTGGAGCTGTTTGTTTCGCTGAATCAGTTTCGTGAGCGCCTGCACAATAGCCGCAATGAGCTGCTGGGAGAGATCGCCATATGCGTGGTGGACAATACCATCAGCGATCCGCAATCGCCGGTCACCAGAGCGGTGCAACGGCTGCACCAGAATGCGCCAAAAGTACAAATTCGTCTGCAGACAGCGCAGCTGGATGATATTGAGCGGGGTATTAGCGAAGGCCGTTTTCATTGCGGTATTGCGCCGGCGTATGAAATGAAAAATGACTTCGATTACTTCACGCTTTATAAAGAGTATTCGAAATTATATTGCTCTGCGTCACATCCGTTATATTCGGGATCTTGTGATAAAACAGTATCAGTGGAAATATTACGTGAGCAGAAAATCATTAATCATTTATATGTGACGCCGCGCGACCACCGCCGGTTGATTCCCTCGCAGGAGAGCGGCATTCAGGCGGTTCAGGCTGAATCGGTTGCGATGCTGATTTTAACCGGCCACTTTATCGGTTACCTGCCAGAACATTACGCCGCGCCGTTTATTACCCGCGGCCAGTTATGTGAGCTGGGTGATGAGTCGATTCGGCGGGAGAACCCGTTTTGCCTGATGATGAAAAAGGGCCGGAAAATAAATCCGATTATCCGGCTATTTATGCAGGCGCTGGAGATTGGCGAAGCGGATGCAGCGCACTGAATGGGTGCGCGCTGCGCTATCGCAGCAGCTTGTACATCACCGTGGTGGCATCCAGCACGCCGGCCGTTGAGGCTGCATACTGCGGGATCGCGCCAGCAATCTGCCACGCCAGCGACAGATAGAGATCGGTGGCGACATCGCCGCTGCGCGTGTCCAGCACCAGCAGCGTTTTGCCCTGCAGCTGCGCCAGCTGCTCTGCCTGCTGCATCAGACGTCGGGCAATGCCCTGCCGGCGCGCCAGGGGATGCACCAGCAATTTACTGATCTCTGCCCGATGGCGCCCGTTCGGCATCGTGCTGAAACCCACCATCACGGTAGCAACAAGGGTTTCCGCCTGCCACGCCACCAGCAGCTGAGTTTCGCCACGCTCCAGGCTGCCAATTTTGCCCTGCCAGAAATCTGTCATCACTGCACGGTCGTCTGCCGTAATAAAACCGATGCTGGCACCATCGGCCACGCACGCCTGCAGCACATCGGTTAACGCAGACAGCTGCGCCTGCGCCTGGCTCGCGCTTAACTGTTCAATTTTTATCATGGTTTGCACACCACCAGAATGTAGCGCGCACCGCCTTCGGCATGTGCACTAAAAGAGGAGCGTCCGGTAAGGTGGAAGCGCAGGCAGTCGCCCGCCTGTAGCGTCCAGCTTTGCGCCTCCAGCGTGATGGTCAGCTCGCCAGACTGCAGCCAGATATGCTGCTCCAGCCCCTGCACCGGCGGTGCATCGTAATCAATGCGCGCCCCCGGTTGCAGCACGCCCTCTACGATCTCGGCTTTAAAGTGGCTGGCCGGCGGCGATACATTGCGGCGCTGAAAGCCGCTCGCGGTATCCTGCCACACCGGCTGCTGCTCCGCGTTGAGTAGCAGCATGGCCTCCTCCTCTACTTCGCTGAGCAGGCGTGACATGGTTAAACCGTAGGCAACACACAAACGATTAAGCAAAGCGGCCGTAGGGCTGGTCTCCGCGCGCTCAATGCGCGACAATGAGGCCCGGCTAATGCCGGTCGCCAGCGATAATTCATCCAGCGACCAGCCGCGCTGCACGCGAAGCTCCGCCAGACGTGCAGCCAGCCGATTTTCCGTATCCGAACCCGACATCTGTCACCTCTCATTTTAGGGAAAACTGTCTCATATATGAGATACAATCCGAAAATGCGCACCAGGTCAAGTTGTACAATAAAATAATCATTGTACAAGCCACCCCTGGCGGTTAAGGTGTTGTAATGCAGGTCAGAATTTTTGAGGACGCTATGGCCTTATACAGTATCGGTGATGTTGCCGAGCGCTGTGGAATCAACCCGGTTACACTGCGTGCCTGGCAGCGACGTTATGGTCTGTTAAAGCCGCAGCGCACCGAGGGTGGTCATCGACAATTTGATGATGAAGATGTTCAGCGAATCGAAGAGATTAAACGCTGGATAGAGAGCGGTGTGCCTGTCGGTAAAGTGAAAGCTTTGCTGGAGGGCGAAACCGTTAATGTGCACGACGGCTGGACCGCACTGCAGGAGGAGTTAATGAGCGTGCTGCGCCACGTGCGCCCCTCCAAGCTGCGAACCAAAATTGCCGCTATCGGGCGCGAATACCCGGTGGATGCGCTGATTGATCACGTATTTGTGCCGGTAAGGCAGCGGCTTGGGCTGGATCAAAACACCGCGCGTACCATGTGCAGTCTGCTGGATGGCGCGCTGATCGATTACGTCGCGTTTTGTCTGGCCGGCGTGCGTAAAAAAGGCGGAAAAGATGCGCTGCTGATCGCCTGGAGCGTTGAGGATCGTACCCGTATCTGGCTTGAAGCCTGGCGCTTAGCCCAGCAGGGCTGGCGCATTGATGTGCTGGCTGAGCCGCTGGATATGCCGCGGCCTGAGCTGTTCCCCGGCCAGCATCTGTTTATCTGGACCGGCAAAAAACCGACGCGACGCCAGCTGGAGCAGTTTGAACACTGGCAGGCACAAGGTTTCTCTGTTCATCTCCACGGCCCTGCCTGATAAAAAATCGCACACGCGGCCTTTGCCTTGCCGGGTGTGCGCGTTATCATGCCGCACTCCATGACTTCTCTCAGGTTTACCTATGAACTGGAATAAAATCTTCATCGGCACACTGTTTGCTGTGATGGCCATTGGCGGCATGGGCGGCATGATGCTGGTCGGCTACAGCCTTATTCTGCATACCCACTGAGTTTGCGCTGCACGCGCTCCAGTAAGCGGTCACAAATCAGCGCCAGCAGCGCCACCAGCAGCGCGCCCTGAATCACATAGGCGGTGTTAAAGCCGCTCAATCCGATGATAACCGGCGAGCCCAGGCTCTCGGCGCCGACCGTTGACGCAATGGTTGCCGTGCCAATATTGATCATCACCGATGTCCGTATACCAGCCATAATCACCGGCGCAGCCAGCGCCAGCTCAACCTGCCACAAGCGCTGCCACGGCCCCATCCCCAGCCCAATGGCGATTTCGCGATTGCTGGCCGGGACGCTGTCGATGCCTGCCAGCGTGCCCTGCAGAATCGGCAGCAGCCCATACAGAAACAGCGCCATAATGGCCGGCGTCGCGCCGAAGCCCATTACCGGTACGGCGATGGCCAGTACCGCGACGGGCGGAAACGTTTGTCCGGCGGCCGCTACGGTCTCCAGCAGCGGGCGAAATGCCCGACCGGCGCTGCGTGTGGCAAACACCGCACAGCCAACGCCGACAATCACTGCCAGCGCACTGCCGCTGATCACCAGCGTAAGGTGCGCCAGCGCCAGCTGCCAGAAGCTCTCCTGCTGATAAAGCGGACGCTCCAGCTGTGGAAACCAGTGTGCAAACAGCGCCCCGCTGTGCGGCAAGCCCCACAGCAGCAGCCCAAACAGCGCCAGCAGCCAGTAAAGCGGATCGCGTAGCAGACGCATCAGCTCGCCTCCCGCTGGCGCAGGAGATCGCTGAAGTGCAGTACGCCCAACGGTTGCTGATACTGGTCAAGCACCGGCAGTTTGTCAGTGCGGCGCGCAATAAACTGCGACAGCGCTTCACGCAAGGTCAGCGACGCCTCAATCGGCTCGCCCTCCAGCCACTCACCGCGCCGCGCCGCGCTGCCTGCGCGTCCCAGCGCCAGCAGGCGCACGCCCAGCTCACTGCGGCCAAAGAATTCGCGCGCAAAATCATTCACCGGCTGCGTCAGCAACTCAATCGGTTTACCCTGCTGCACAATCTCTCCGCCATCCATCAGCACCAGTTGATCGGCGAGCGTAAGCGCTTCGTCGATATCGTGCGTCACCAGCACCACGGTGCGCCCGGACAGTTTCTGAATGCGCAGCATCTCCTGCTGCAGCGCCTGCCGGTTAACCGGGTCCAGCGCGCCGAAGGGCTCATCCATCAGCAGCAGTTCCGGATCGGCCGCCAGCGCTCTCGCCACGCCGACACGCTGCTGCTGCCCGCCGGAGAGCTGATGCGGATAGCGCGTTGCCAGCTGGCTATCGAGATTAAGCAGCGCCAGCAGCTCATCGACCCGGATGCGAATCTTCGCCTGCGGCCAGCCCAGCAGCGACGGCACGGTGGCGATGTTCTTCGCCACGTTCCAGTGCGGGAACAGGCCAATAGACTGAATGGCGTAGCCAATCCTGCGCCGCAGCGCACGCGCATTCATCTGCCCGATCGGCTCACCGGCAAAGCGGATCTCACCGCTATCATGCTCTACCAGCCGGTTGATCATCTTCAGCGTGGTCGATTTTCCGGAGCCGGAGGTGCCAATCAGCACGGTAAAACTGCCCTTTTCAATCTTCAGCGACAGATTGCGAATCGCCGCTTTACCGGCGAACGCTTTGCTCACCTGGTGAAATTCAATCATGACGTCTCTCCAGTAATGCCGATAGTACACGCAGCAGTGCATCAAACAGCACCGCAAGCGCCACCACCGGAATCACGCCCAGCAGCACCAGATCCAGCGCGCTGCTCAGTAATCCCTGAAACAGAATGGCACCAAAGCCGCCCGCACCAATCAGCGCAGCCACCACGGCCAGCCCAACGGTTTGTACCACCACCACGCGCAGGCCGGAGAGCCACACCGGCAGCGCCAGCGGTAGCTCTGCGTGCCAGAACTGCTGCCACGCGCTCATGCCCATACCGCGCGCAGTCTCGCGTACCTCCTGCGGCACCTGCTGTAATCCGGCCACCACGCTGCGCACCAGCGGCAGGAGCGCATACAGCACCAGCGCAATCAGCGCCGGCGCGATGCCGATACCGCTGATGCCCCAGTGGGCCAGCACCGGAAAGTGGGCAACCAGCCCGGCCAGTGGGGCGATCAGCAGGCCAAACAGCGCGACGGACGGCACGGTCTGGATCAGATTCAGCACGCTGAAGGCGGCGTTTTGCCAGCGGGCGCGCCGCGCAATTGCCAGCCCGAGCGGCACGCCGATAAGCAGGGTTGGCAAAAGCGTTCCTCCGAGCAGCAGCAGATGCTGACTGAAAGCGGCATCAAAGACCGCCGTGCGGTTGGCATACTCTTTCAGCAGGGATAGATGATCGAGATGGCCGCTAAGCAGCATCGCCAGCGGAAGTAGCCAGAGTTGCAGGTTGAGCAGAATACGCGGGATAGTTTTCGCAGTGAGTTGACGAATGGCCTCTGCCGCCAGCAGCAGTGACAGCGCTGCGGCGCACCACAATCCGCTGCCAAAGGCGGTTCGGGCCAGCGGACTGCCGCTACTGGCCAGTTGGGTCGCGCTATGTCCCCCTAACCAGATCAGCAGCACAAACAGCGCCTCGGCAGCCAGCAGCGCCATTAGCGTGCGCCCACGACGCGGCGGCCACCACAACCCCTGCCATAACCCCAGTAAAGGCAGCAGCAGCGATGCGGCATACGGCACCTGCCACAGCATCAGCGGCTGACCGGAGACCAGCCGGTTAGCGGCAAAACTCAGCAGCGGCAGCGTAAACAGCGCCAGCGTAATCAATACACATAGCGCCAGCAGCACCGGCTGCTGGCGCGGTCGACGTAACAGCGATAACACGGGTTACAGCAACTTATTCTGCTGTAACCACTGCTTCGCGACCTGGCTGGCATCCTGACCGTCAACGGCAATCTGCGCGTTCAGCTGCTGCAGGGTCTTCTCATCCAGCTTGCTGAACACCGGTTTAAGCCAGGTGGCGATGTCAGGATACTGCTTCAGCACGCTTTCACGGATCACCGGGGCCGGTGCATAGATAGGCTGCACGCCTTTTGGATCGCTCAGCGTCTGCAGGCCCAGCGCCGCGACCGGGCCGTCAGTGCCGTAAGCCATGGCGGCGTTCACCCCGGAAGTTTGCTGCGCGGCGGCTTTGATGGTCACTGCGGTATCGCCGCCCGCCAGCGACAGCAGCTGCGACTGCTCCAGCTTAAAGCCGTAGGCTTTTTCAAAGGCCGGTAGCGCATCACCGCGCTCAATAAACTCCGCAGAGGCCGCCAGCTTAAAGGTGCCGCCCTTTTTCAGGTAAGCGCTGAGATCGTCCAGGGAGGTGAGTTTGTTCTGCTGCGCCACATCCCCGCGTACCGCAATGGTCCAGGTATTGTTGGCCGGGGCCGGCGTCAGCCACACCAAATGGTTTTTGTCCGCATCAAGCTGCTTCACCTTCTCGTAGCCCTGCTGCGCATTTTTCCATGCCGCGTCTTTCTCATCGTTGAAGAAGAACGCGCCGTTACCGGTATATTCCGGATAAATATCCAGTTCACCGGCGGTGATGGCACCGCGCACCACCTGCGTGGTGCCCAGCTGAATTTTATTCACGGTTTTAACACCGTGTTTATCCAGCACCTGCAGAATAATGTTCCCCAGCAGCGAGCCTTCGGTATCGATTTTTGAACCGACTTTTACCGCATCAGCCGCCTGTGCAGCCCCCATACTCATCGCTAATGCGATCATCCCTAACACGCCCTGCTTGATCATGTCGCTTTCCTCAGCGTTGTTTTCTTCACGTGATAATCAAGCGTAGCCTGGCGAAACGGGATGGGGGCCGTCAAGCTGCGAACTTCATCTTTTTTCTGCTATTCAGTGCACTTTTTATAGAACGCTTTCGTTGCGCTTATAACCAAATGGAATTTTTATCCGCGCACGGGCGGCTTATTCTCATGCGTCCACTCATTACAATACATTACACAACATCATGTCCGACTTAACGTCTTCAGCGCATGTCGCGCAAGCAGGGAGTACGCCGCAGGGCGAAACGCAGTGGATTCGCAGCGCGGCTGACGTCTCCCGCCTGGTGAATCACAGTCACACATCGCGCAGCAACGCGCGCATTGTCATCGCGATTGCGCTCGGCGGCGTCTTTCTGGATGCTTACGATCTGGGCGCGCTGGCGTTCGGCATGAAAGATGTCACGCGCGAGTTCAATCTGACGCCAGCCGGCGCCGGTATGGTGGCCTCAGCCATCACGTTCGGCGCGATTATCGGTGCGCTGATTGGCGGGTATCTCACGGACAAGATCGGCCGTTATCGGGTGTTTATGGCGGACATGTTCTTCTTCGTGGTGGCCGCGCTGGCCTGCGCCTTCGCGCCAAATGAGTATGTGCTGGCCGGCGCACGGTTTGTCATGGGGCTCGGCGTGGGGATCGATCTGCCGGTGGCGATGGCGTTTCTCGCCGAGTTTTCAAAATTGCGCGGTCAGGGCAACAAAGCCGCCAGCGTGGCGATGTGGTGCCCGACCTGGTATGCAGCGATCAGCATCTCCTACCTGCTGGTGCTGCTGCTGTATGCGGTGCTGCCGGAGAGCCACACTGACTGGCTGTGGCGCCTGATCCTTGGCTTTGGCGCCGTTCCCGCGCTGCTGATCATCGCCATCCGCAGCCGCTACATGAGCGAATCACCTGTCTGGGCCGCCAACCAGGGCAATCTGCACGGCGCGGCCGACATTCTGCGCAGCGCCTATAACATCAATGCGCAGGTCGCGGAGGATGCCGCCCTTCATCAGGCACAACCAGTACGTAAAGCCAGCTGGCGTAACTACGGCGCACTGCTGCAGGGTGTCTATCGCCGCCGTACCCTTCTGGCCACCGTGACCTCGATTGCCTCATCGTTTGCCTATAACGCGGTGGCGTTCGGCCTGCCGGTGATTATCTCCAGCTTCCTGGCGCAGTCGATGCTGACCACCATTCTGGTCTCGCTGGCGCTGAACCTGCTGTTCGCCTTTGTTGGCGGTCTGCTGGCGGTACGCCTGGTGCCGCGCCTGGGAGCGTGGAAAATGTCAGTCGCCGGCTATAGCTGCCAGTGTATCGCGCTGCTGGGGCTGGCACTGATTGGGCGTCCGGAAGGGGGCGAGCAGGCGGCCGTGGCGATTGCGATGCTGGCGCTGTTCCTGTTCGGACAGGGCTTCGGGCCAGGATCGCACACCATGACCTTCGCGTCACTGAGCTATCCGACGTCCCTGCGCGGCATCGGCGTGGGCTTTAATCAGACGCTGATGCGCGGCAGCTCCACGGTCTCACTGTTTGTGTTCCCGCTGCTGGTCGCCGCGTTCGGTACCGGCGTGTTCTGGGTTATCCTGCTGGCGCCGCTGGCGGGTCTGCTGGCGCTGCTGACGATTCGCTGGGAGCCCTCAGGCTACGATGTGGATGCGGAAGATTTTCACTGATCGATATAACGCCTCGCGATGAGGCGTTACTGTTATGCGGTAAGGCGGAAGTCACCCAGCGTGGTAGGAATGCGCGGAAAGGTATGCAGGAACCACGGGGTGAATTTCGCGGGCTCATCCTGCATCTCCTGCTGAATTTGCGCAATCGAGCGGTAGCACCAGTCATCGGCCTCTTCCGGGTTCAGCCGCGGCTCTTCATCGCTGATGGCAAAGAAGACGTGGCCGTACTCATGCTCAATCAAACCATTACTGAGCGGCAGGTTATAGCTCAACTCAAATACCGGCGTTAACGCCAGCTCCAGCCCCATCTCTTCGCGCAAACGGCGCTCGGCAGCATCCCGCGTGGGCTCCTGCGGATAGGGGTGGCTACAGCAGGTGTTACTCCACAAACCGCCACAGTGATATTTGCCGCTGGCACGGCGTTGCAGCAGCAGTTCATGGCGCGAATTGAACACGTAAACCGTGACTGCCCGATGCAGTAAGCCCTTCTCATGCACCTCCAGCTTTTCCATCTTGCCGGTGGGACGATCGAGGTGGTCAACGAGGATAACTTCAATGGCGGGCATGACAACTCCTTAGGAAAAATCGCAGGTATTGTACACAATCCCTGGTGCGTCGACGGAGAAAATCGCGCACATTCCGTGCGCTGGCGCGATAAGCAGTAAGCTTAGCAGCCAGAGGAAAAAGCGTAAAAAAAGCTTTATGTTGGGCGGGAGAACAGGCGCCCCGCAGGGCGCCAGGGTATTACAGTTTAAAACTCTGCACGACAAGCTCCAGCTGCACGCTCTGCTCCTCCATCGCATGCGCGGCGGCAGAGACCTGCTCCACCAGTGCGGCGTTCTGCTGGGTGCTGCCATCCAGCTGGGTAATCGCCACGTTCACCTGCTCAATGCCCAGGCTCTGTTCGCGGCTGGCGGACATGATTTCGCTCATCAGCGTGGTGACGCTACTGACGCCCTGCATCAGCTCATCCATGGTTTGCCCGGCCTGCTCCACCAGCTGGCTGCCGGTATCGATATTCGCTACCGACTCCTCAATCAGCTTTTTAATCTCCCGTGCGGAGTTGGCAGAGCGCTGTGCCAGATTGCGCACTTCCGAGGCGACCACGGCAAAGCCACGCCCCTGCTCACCGGCACGAGCGGCCTCAACGGCGGCGTTCAGTGCCAGGATGTTGGTCTGGAAGGCGATACTGTCGATGACGCTGATGATATCCACCACTTTACGTGACGAGTGGTTAATCGCGCCCATGGTACTCACCACCTGGCGCACCACTTCGGTACCGCGTGCCGCCACCTGCGAGGCGCCGTCAGCCAGCTGATTCGCATGGGTCGCGTTATCGGCGTTCTGACGTACCGTACCGGTCAGCTCCTCCATTGAGGCGGCCGTTTCGACGATTGAACTGGCCTGCGATTCGGTACGCGCCGAGAGGTCGGCGTTGCCGCTGGCGATCTCGCGCGAGGCGGCCGTGATCGCCAGCGCGCTATCGCCCACCTGACGCATCAGCCCCTGCAGATAGGAGATGAACTGGTTGAAGCTCTGCGCCACTGCGTTGAACTCCGGGCTGTTGCTGGCAGGCAGACGCTGCGTTAAGTCCGCACCGCCGGTTGAGAGCGCTTCGATATTGCTGTTCAGCAAGCGCAGGCGCTGCATCATGGCCCGCACAAAGCCAAGCAGCACCAGCAGCAGGATAATTGCCAGCGGAATCTGCACCAGGCCAAGACGCGTTAACATGCTGTGCGTCTGCGCATCCAGCAGGCTGGAGGGCACATCGCTGGCGAGATACCACGGACTGCCGGGAATCGCCTGCAGGAACAGCGTGTGCTCGCCATCTTCACCGTCAAACGTGGTTTGCGTGGGCTGGCTGGCGCCCTGTGCCAGCAGGCCTTTCAGCGCAGCGGCCATCGGCAGCTGCGTATCTGCCAGATTCTCCAGCTTCGGCGTGCCGTCTACCAGCGCGGCGTTGCCCACCACTTTGCCATCCGCTTCAACAATCAGTACGCGGCCATGAACCGCTTCGCCCATCTGTTTAGCCAGCTGATTGAAGAAGCCCAGCGTCACGTCAATGGTTGCTACGCCCCACGCGGTACCATTGCGGTAAATCGCCATGGCACAGTTGGTACGCGGCTGCGGACTGGCAGCATCCTGATACGCTTTGGCCCAGGCGCACTGGCCTTTCGCTGCGGCAAGACCGTCTTTGTACCACGGCTGCTCCCAGTACTTGTCGGCAGCATCGGAGTTCCAGTAGGTGTTGACCTGTAACTGATTACTGGCGTTGCGCGCAAAGAAGGTGCTGTCCTTCTCTTTCGCCGGATCGCGACGGTTGGGCAGCGGCCAGATACCGCCGCCAAACACGTTGCTGTCCTGATACTGGTTCACCAGCGCAGGCAGCAGCGTATCAATGGTAGCGCTCTCCATCACGCCGGTGGCCTCGGTAATGGCCCGCTGCTGCGCCTGCACCCGGTTCATCTGTTCGACGATGCGCCCGGCGAGGCCATCCACCTCGTAACGCACCAGACGACTTTCGTTCTGGCTAAGCTGTGGCGCAATAAATTGGTTGATCACCAGCACGGTGACCAGCATCAAAACAACAAAGAAAGCGATTAAGGTCGCGGTAAAACGGGATTGTGTGGTTTTTAACATCTGAGTGCCCTTACCCTGGTTGGCGAGTTGCCTGATCGAGGTTAACGGCGTGTTAAAAGGGAACTTGAGGTGCGCAGGATCACGAATCGGTGAAATTGTTGAATTTGGAGATTATTTAGGTGGGGCGTGCGCGCTTCCCCACCCTGCACATCACACGGGCGGCGGTGCCACTACCTCCTGGCGCGGTCGAAACACATGATCGCTGCCTTCGGCCAGCAGACGCTGCAGCAGCTGCTGACCGCCGCCCTCGTCCGCTTGCGCAAACAGGCGCTCGGCTTCGGTAACGGGCGTGGCCCATAGCAGGTTCGGGCGATCGCCATCGCGTTTGGGCAGCCGGAACTGAGCGGTTTCCGGTGCCAGGCCATTTGCCAGCAGGAAACTCTCAAAACCCACCGGCGCGACTTCGGAAGCCAGCGTGTGCCCCTCTCCCAGCCACGTCAGGCGTGCCCAGGGCAGGTGCGCAAACTCGGCCAGCGCACTGGCCATCTGCACGGCGTTGGCTTCGGTCATCACTTCGCCGTCTACCGCCATCGCCAGTTCAAC
>Ga0157363_1002895_pt1 | contig 15301 bp, 4 predicted proteins | sample AttsexASBM1_FD_111477 | JGI IMG/M metagenome (GOLD analysis project Ga0157363, IMG submission 111477) | Fungus gardens microbial communities from leaf cutter ant in Ribeirão Preto, State of São Paulo, Brazil - Atta sexdens ASBM1 | ecosystem: Host-associated > Fungi > Mycelium > Unclassified ...
ATATATTTGGTCTTATACACACGCATATTTTTTGTGAGAGGGGGGGAGGGGGATCTTGCGCTCTGAAATAGAGAGAGAGAGAGAGAGAGAGAGAGAGAGAGAGGTATGTGTGTGTGTGTGTGTGTGTGTGTGTGTGTGTGTGTGTGTGTGTGTGTGAGTGAGAGAGTGAGTGAGAGAGAGAGAGAGAGAGAGAGAGAGAGAGAGAGAGAGAGAGGTAAGTAGGTAGATAGGATGGAAATTGCTTTACATAAAAAATCATATGCTCTTACGGAGAAATGGGATGAATCTTCTTTCGCGTGGAAAGTTGTGCGCCCGTCAATATATAGAAATAAAATATTATTTTTTAATTTTATTTGTTAATTTTTGACCACACGCACACACACACACACACACACACACACACAAAAAGTGACCACCATCTAAAACTTTTTGAAAGTTACATAGAGTCCTGATTTTTACAACATGTCAGGGTCATTGGTGGACGTCTGTCAATTCGAATAATTACTAAATATTTATTACTGGCAACATATATATGTTATAGCTTTGCTTGTGTTACAATACATTCTATCTTGCTGAGGGATCTGTCTAATCTTTTTAGTTTTCATTATTTTTAGTATATTGTAGATTTATTTATTTAGTAAGATGAATTTTTATATATATAAGTTTTATTAATATATTTTTGCTTGTGAATACTTACTAAACAAGTATGAAAATGTATGTGTTTACTAGTAAAAATTTTTGCTGCTTTTAAAAGTTTTTATTGCTTATGAATATATTTATTAAATTAGTTGTATAATAAATTTTAAACTCAGAAAGGAGAATCATAATTACGTAGTTGACTTCTCAAAATAACACCGAAAGCGACTCGCTTTAAGGAGTGCCTAAATGCACAGAATCGGCTACTAAGTAGGATCGTAAAAAGAAATTCGGCAAAGCACCGAAATCTGTTGGGAACCGCAGAAGCCACAGTGCGGAGTTCGAGCACTCCTTAAAAGGAAAACAACATCGATGGGATATCTATGGGGCATTTGCCAGTATATAAATGATATCACGTTATGCTCAATTTTGGTTTAGTGTTTGATGACACATTGTGTCAGTATGTAATATTCAGAATCTACTAATTTATGCTAATTCTAATTAATATTTACAAGATTTTTAATAATATATCTTGACTTTTTTTTGGAACTACTTGTTTCCTGCTGTATTTTTACCGACACTGGGACAGCAGATTATTGTCAGTACTGTCAGAGTTCTGTCAACATAGTACGTAACACACAAATTATAATACATGATCTTGGCAGACTTGGTTATCTAGGTATATTTACTTTCCTAATATGAAAATACTAATAATTTTTTGTATATTAATATATTATTTCTTGAATTTTTGATATATTTTTGCTAGCAACACTGCTGTACCATTACAGCAACATTGCATGTTGCAGCAATATTGCAGCGATATTGCTGCAAATTGTGCTGTATGGGTGATTTCTGCTACATTTTTAACAGCTGATAAAGTAGATCACAACATATATATGCATTTTGGACAGTTACTTTATGATGGCAGTCTATACTCGATTTTTACTGTTTTTGCTGTCAGTACTTGATTTGATAAATCAGTACATTCCTGCTGCTTTATCGTTCTCACATTTGATAGCAATATACCAGATTTCTAAATATATTTTTCTAATTTAACATGACATGTTAAATTTGCTTTGATTTATTTTTTTATATGTTGTATGTGCCAGCATATAATGTTTGAATCTTGTTCTATTTATGCCGAATTATTTTGCTTAATTTTTATAATATATTATTTACTATGTTATGATGCAGTTTCTGTAAAATTTTTATTGTATTTTTGTTAACACTAATTGAAATGACAAATTGCTCAATTACTGTCTGATTTTTGCCAACATATGTAGTAAAGTTAAGTAATAAATTTACAGTAGGTAATTTCGGCACGTCTGATTATCTACATATGTATATCAGATATTGGGAAGCACTGAAAATATACAAAAATTTCATGAAAAAAATTTCAAATTAACAACACATATAGTTTAAATTATTAAAAAAATTATTAGACACAAATTTTGCATTTTAAAATACATACTTACGTAAAATTTTAGCAGATCAGTGAGCAATACTCTAAATGCAAGTCAATTTTATAAAAAAAGATTTACTTAAAAAAAAATATATGTATATATCCGTACTTCCATGATAAGTTGGTTATGATAATTGCGTTGATGAGAACGGTAACGATTGGATGCAAGACCGACAGTCCTGAAACACAGACGACTAATGCGAAGCCGAAAAGGGTCGCGACCCATTGTTTTGTACGAAGTCCTCCTATTTTATAATAAAACGGCCCGAATGCTATGGAAAGTAATAGCAATAGTACATAAATAACATCATCCCACAACATCGTTGTTCGAATGTAAATGACTGGCACTTCCTCTTTTTTTTTGTTAATATAGCACCTGATTCCCAAGTCCAGGTTCGATACGGTTACAATTCCTTGATTTTACACAAACAGCAGGAATTAATTCACTAAATAACCACAGACACATAGCATACAATCAACACCATAACATAGACCACGGTGTCAGAAGTATAGATTATGATACGGGTGCAATTACATGTAGCGCGGCACGCGGTACAGAAACTAAAGCGAGGAGCACAAATTTTTGCATAACGTATAAAACATGAAGCATAAGAAAATCAACCAGAATTCTTTATTTTACAGGAAGGAAGAAAATAAAGGACTTTGATTAATTCATTTTCTTATACCTTATGTATTATGCATTATGCAAAAGTCTGTGCTTAATTGCTTCCCGCTTAATTACTAAATAACTAAATAACTAAATAAGAACCGCTCAAATTGTGCCGCTTGCTTCTTTTCTCCTTTAGGCCGGGTTCACTCCTTAACGAAAAAACAGAAAGTGGAAAAGCGGAAGCCAATTAGAACTCGCGGAAAGACAGAAGCAGACAAACGAAATGCCGCCTATTACTACTGCGAGTTCCGATTGGCTTCCGCTTTTCCGTCAAGGTGTGAATTCGGCCTAAGGTCGCGAGGTCTGGAGGTCAATTCTGGATGCGTTCGGAGAGATGCTATTCGCACTATTTAGCGCTACAAACTGTTCGCGGAACTATAGATAGCGCTCACAAACACGATCATGATGTCACTAATGATAGCGTATTACGTCACAACTAGAGGCGCTATCAATGCTATTCCTTCCGAGGAATTAATAGCGTTAGCGTTTACAGATCTGTGAACGACCCTAGCGTAAGGTGGGTTGGTAGCGTTTAACATTCGTCAAAGTTAGATTAATGTTTGAGGGGATTCTATTCTCGAGTGACAAACTTTTCTTTCTTAAAATTTCATAGAGTAAACATACGTACGTAATGTGTGAATTTTAAATTTTATCATAATGAATGCAATCTCAATTTTAATCTCTGCTAATGGCTCCAGCCATTAGGCTGGAGTGAACGTAATTCTTGCTTGTGTATCATCTTTAACTTTTCAAAGTTTCTGCGAAGTTTCAACTTGTGTGTATTTGATTTCATTGTAAACGTGAAAGTCAGAGGTATCTTATTACTGGCAATTTTTAGTTCCCGTGTACGGAAAAAAGTTACTATTACGATAGCGCGACAGATTCCGCTACAGATGCTTAAGATTCTTATTAGATGTAGATATGCTTCTTCTGAAATTGACAATGAATGTTTAAGGATTTTTCCTTTTATCCGATTAATTTACTTAGGGTAACTATTAATTTTTTGCTCTAGTTTACATTGTTCACTTCAGCCTAGCGGCAAGCTATCATAGAGATTGCAATTGAGATTGCGTTCTGTTATTCACTATGAGAAAATAAAAATTTACGTTAGAAACACTTTACAAAACCTTAAAAATTTGAATTATAGAGAAAAGTTCGAGTGGTGATTGAAAACAGAATCCCCTACATTAATTTAACCTCGACGAATTTATCTTTCTGGTTAAACGTTTAATAACCAACGCTATGCTAGGATCATTCATGGAGCTTGCTAACGTGCTATCGCGCTATTAGCTCCAAGAACAGCGTTGATAACGTTTGCGTCCATAGCGCGAATAGTGTCTCCCCGAACATATCCTCTGTATCGTCAAACAAGGTGAAAATTACAAAAGTGAGCAAATTTACTAGGTGTTGACCAATGAAATTATCAGTATTCTAGTAAGTTCGCTCATTTTGTAATTTTCACTTCGTTTCAAGATACAGAATCGATCTCTAGATTGGATCTTCCGCTTTTCCGCTTTCTGTTTTTCCATCAAGATGTTAACCCAGTCTTACGTGTAGCGCACATGGACTGTAGTGACAAATAAACTTTACGTTTCAAACTTCGCGCTTGATTCATTCTTATTATATCTATGGAATATACGACGCGAACAAACCTTAATGACGCATTACGTGCGATTTCAGTGTGCTCTAAGGCACAATTCCGTAAGTGTTTTACACGCCTACCGACAGTTGTCGGTATCGTTGTGCAGCTTTTTCACCATATAAAATATCTGTAAAGACAGGAATTGTGTAAAGTGGAATCACGCCCTGTTCACATAATGAGGAAAAATGATAGTAAATGCGTTAAAGTAGTTCAAAAAATTGTTATGAGATAATGGCTGTGTTCAGCGGACTCAACAGTTAAATGAGCGCTCACTGCTATTGATGTATTCTTCCAGAATCTAAAATGGATGATCTAAAGGGAGGATCTAAAAGAATATACCAATAACAATGAGCGCTTACTCAACTGTTGAGTCCGCTGAACGCAGCCAGTATTGTAAATATTAATTATAAAGTATTAAATACCACACAGTAATAATTTTTTTTATATTATATACCATTTTAATAGATAAATTATTAACATAAAGTTAGTAGTGTTTAAATTATATTCATCCTGGATGCATCTTTGACGCACTATGTAAATAAGCACACAAAATTTGCGTAATGGAAAAGTGCGGAATAGCGCTGATTGATTGTTTCAACCAATGCATTCTTTATTCCGCAGTCCTATTTCGCACTGTATGATTTCACTCTTACAATTTGAGACAACGTTTTGATTGGTCAAAGAGCAGTCGCCATATTCAAGACGCCTGCGCATGGAAATGGAATACCTTTTATCACCTTATATTCTTATGCCATGGGTCTTCACTCCATTCACAATTTACAACACTACGACGATTTGGCCGGAATCGTCATTTCGTCGGTGAGCGCCATTAAATTAGAAGAAGAAGGAAACGCCTCGATACTGCCCGACAGCAACATTGACTTGCATTGATTGACTGCTACTGATCCATACTACTCTGACCCGTCCTGTATCAGCAACGGCCAGCAACGGCCGTCGAACTGTCGAAAGTCGAAACGTGGCTGATTGCTGAATGCGTCATCCGGAAATGATGGACTTCAGATCAAATCAAACGTGAAACATACATGATGCTTGGGTATATAAAAGTTATTGATGTCATTTCGCACTCTTTCCCTTTCTTATCCCTCCTTTATCTTTCTTTTTCTTTTCCACTTTGTACATCGCACATATGTACATACCACACACACATATATACATACGCTACGTGTGCATCCTTAATACATGCATCAAACGATGCGTAGTTTCGGAGCGATATTTTTCCTCTGGCACGAAGTACGAACTACGAAGGTCTGCCGATTTATGCACGACTCTTCAGAGAAACGTCACTGCTTCATAATCTAAAGGATGCTGTATATCGATGTAAGATGCACTTCTGAGATGCATGTATATATCCTATCTTTCTTTTTCTGTTTAATTTTTTCTTTTCGACATAAGTGTTCCATTGCGACGTAAGTGTTTCTCATAGATTAAGATCCATCATGTCTTATATCATGATAAGATCAACAATTATGATGATCAACGATCTATTATTGATCAGATTTGATTCATGACAATCATGATCAACAATCTATTATTGATCTATTATTGATCAGATTGGATGGTGAGGATATAATGTATGTAACTCATTGTCAATAACATCAAAATTACTTTCTTGTAGAGAGAGAGAGAGAGAGAGAGAGAGAGAGAGAGAGAGAGAGAGAGAGAGAGAGAGAGAGTATAAAATATATACCGTTACATAAATATGTGTAAATGTAGCTAAACAATGTGTCCAAACTGTTTATGTAATATCTTGGCTGCTTTTTTCAGTTCATAGTTTTTCCTAAAGCAAAAAAAGTATTTTTTTATAACTCTTTAGTATAAGATGTGTCTAGCTTGCAAATTCATTATCACCATATAATTCTGAGATGTTAATGAACGCGCGAAGAATGTTCCAGACCAAATAGTTATAAAACTTTCCCTGTTCGCAGGTTTTAACTGGATTATGCATCAGCTTTCATTGAATATACTTACTGCTTTTCAGTTTGTAAATGCTACAACATGCCACCAAAACAGAGGAAAATAGCTATTATGGGCTATAGATCTGTAGGTAAGACATATGTTATATGATAAGATATCCTTTTTGCATGGATACACATATATATATATATATATATATATATATATATATATATATATATCATAGATTATAATAGGTATAGACATTTCTTGATCTTGGTGTTTGTATTCTATTTGAAAGAAAAGTCATCTAATCGTATCGGCATTTTTTCAACTTGATACTTTAGAGAGAGAGAGAAAGAGAGAGAGAGAGAGAGAGAGAGAGAGTGTGTGTATGTGTGTAATAAAAATTAAGTTAATTCATTCTAAACTGATAGTTACAACCTTTATAGGATATCACAGTCTGTACCTATTATTATCTATGGGATATAACTTGAAACTTTTTGCAGTAAGACATGATTAACATTATATAACTGAAGATACATTTATATATTTACTCAAATATATATTTAATATATATTTAATAGGTAAATCATCCCTTAGTATACAATTTGTGGAGGGACAGTTTGTAGACTCGTATGATCCTACAATAGAAAATAGTAAGAAACACTTTTCTCGTTTATTAGTTTCTATTATTTTATTCTATTCTATTATTTTATTATTTTATTCTACGAATCTATAATTTATTAAAATTGAATGCATTATGCAATTTAAAAGTATTAAAATCCAACGATATATAAAAGGCTAATAAGAGTCAAAAAACTTATTAAAACTCCATTATTCGTTTATATCGTTTAACATAAATATAATTAAAGATAGAAATAATAAATCACTGTAGAAAGTACAAAAATTAAAGCGCTAGAATACAATTACATGTAATACTTATGTAATAATTACATGTTATACTTAAACGAATAATGGAGTTTTATTAAGTTTTATTATTTATTTCTTATTAGTCTTTTATCTCGTTATTGGATTTTAAATATCAAGAGTCCTGTTACTTCAAATTTTTTATTTTTAAAATATTATAAGTCTTTCGCATGTTACAGCATTCACAAAAAGTACACGAGTAAATAGTCAAGATTATGAACTCAAGTTAGTAGATACAGCTGGTCAGGATGAATATAGTATATTTCCTACTCAGTATTCGATGGATATTCATGGCTATGTTCTAGTATATAGCATAACCAGTGCAAAGAGTTTTGAGATTGTACAAATTATTTATGACAAATTACTCGACATTACTGGAAAACTCCAGTAAGTATCTAAGTTCTCAAATGCAATATTTATTCGATGTTCATTCATGTAGCATTTATAGATGTTGAATAACATCTTCGGTTTTATAGCGTTCCGATCGTATTAGTGGGTAATAAAACAGATCTGTATGTTGATCGTATGATCACGACAGATCAAGGAAAACGTTTAGCAAACTCTTGGAATGCAGCATTTTTAGAAACCAGTGCAAAACAAAATGAGGTATCTACAGATGCTTTTTCAATCTAGAAATATATTGCGAAATTTTTATTGAACGCATTTTCTATAGTCTGTTGCAGATATTTTTCACACACTATTAAAGGAGATCGAGAAAGCCAATGGGAATGTACAAGAAAAGCCAAATTGTATTATTTGTTGAATTGTTTGAATCAATGGCTTTAACAAAAATGTAAATGTGTAAAATTTGGTAAAAGAAACCATCATCGTTATACTCTATCTAATACCTTTACAATCCCATTAAGATAAATACAAGTGTCAAAAAGTGTAAATGAAAAGTGCATGTTAAATGATTATATTTTATTTTTCTCGCTATACATTATAGATAATTTAGTTATCAATATACATAATACACAATCATGAATAATATTATTATTCATGATTATATTAATTATACAATGGTTATTATTTTTATAATATACTTATATACATTCTTATATATACATTTTGGTTTAACGTTCGGATTATATAATTAAGATAATCTAGCACATTATTATTATAATTTCTGTTTGATTATGTTTTGGGTCCCCAAATAGATGTAGAATTTATTATTAAGATCAACACTCATATAAGTTAAATTATAGTTTTAGTTAAGTCTATAAGATTTCTATCCTTTTTATTACATTTAAATATATCTCCTTTTATAAAAAAAAAATATATATATTGAAAGCTAACTTAAAAAATCTATTTCTACATAAATATCAATTATACAAAACGTTTTCATTTGTTATAATTATGATTCACTGATCATAGTGCACAAGAAAATAAGACGATAGAATGTATATTTCGTATGTAAAAAAAATTAAAAAAGATGTGTCAGATAGCACTGTTCCAAAACAGCCACCTATCCAATGAATAATTTATAGGATTGAGAAGTAAGCCATTAGCGATCTAGTATTAGTATAGACATCTGTGTACTGAGTGCATCCATTCTACGTAGCTTGAAACCGGAAATTGACAGTTTATGTGGCGTTTAGAGCCCGTGGTATTTCTTTTTCTATTTTGATGAGAGCAGTGCGATAGAGTGAAATTAGACATGTCAATATTGAGCAAAAATATTGACTATGAATATATTAAGATATTTTAAAACTATCTATATTTCCGAATGAATAGACATTATATCGAATATATTGAATATTATACAGTGAATAGATTAAAAAAAATTTGCAATTTTTTTTAAATTTACGAACAAAGATCTGTGATATTTGATCATTTAATGTAGGAAAAGCTTCGTTTATTTATAGTCTCAATCAATATTATAAACAATAAAGGGAACTCCTTCTTTTATGTTTCAATAATATAACTAATCATTAGCCCTTAAATATTATTATAATATATAACTCAAAAATCTAAAATAAAAACAAAAACTAAGAAATATAATTGGTGAAAAATGTATTTAATAATTTTTTTTATAAACTTGACATCACTTATACTGAGCGCTCCTACATTTAATCATATTTCGTTGGATCTAAAAGTACAAACAAATGTAATGCATGGTCTACAATGGGCAGTAACAGTAGTTCATTAAAGAGTAGGCGTAGAAATCGACCAATCATAATTGATTGAATTATTTTTCTCATATTCAACTATGATTGATCGATTTCTACGCCTACTCCTTAATTCATTACTGCTAAATTCATTGCTGCCCATAAGACCGGAAATAATAGTCCTTTAAAACCATTTTACATTAGTCAATCCGAAGCTTCAATTTTAAAATCGCATGATAATTACGACGATGCTTCTGATGATGCGATTATTATAGAATGGCTTTTATTTCAAGCAATGGTTGCGTTCAGCAGAACACAACATTTTTGCAACCGTTTTATGATTCTCTGCTGAGATTGGACTATTCCTCTTGATTTAAAAGCATAACCCAATCAGCGCGAAGACTTCCAACAGTTGCAAAATAAACGTTTTGCTGAACGCAGCAAAAAAGGCTGTGGTCAAAGTCTCGCTACAAATGCTTTGAAGCATTTGATGGATCAATTAGAAGAAAGAATTTTACAAATTAACCAATTAAAAAATACTTCAAAATGTTTGCAGCATCGCGTTGACCAAATCATCTTAAGATGTTAATATGGCTCTCTTGGTTCATGCACTAGCTTAAGACCATCTCGAATCTTAAACAACGTCTATGAATTCCGCTCTATAAGGGGCTCCGCACAATAAAAGGAATAGGGAATTTCAATCTATCAGAAATCATGTATTGTGGAATACACAATTTCTGAGTTGAAATTCTTATTCTCTATTCCCTGTTCCTTTTGTGTAGAGTCCTTAAGTATTCATAAAAATGGAGAGTGAATATGAATAATAAAAAATATCTAATCCATATTTTATTCATAATTTTTTATTCGATATTTTTATATTGAACAGCAAAAAATATCGAATAACGATAAACGTTCCTAAGTGAAATACCACGGATTCTAAAACACCACAACTGTCAATTTTCAGCTTCAACTCTACCATTGAAAAGCATGGGAATGCTTGAGCTGCGTTCCGATTCATGCATGGTGCGCATAATGCATCATTTATTCTTGTTTAACATGCGGTGAATAACAAGGATAAATAATGCAGCATGTGTATCAAACGGAACGCAGCCTTGGTTTATATATGTCGTTGGTATAGGGACTCTAGGAACATTTTGCGGTTTTAGGGACAGGAATTAAAAAGGTTCTCATATCCTTTTTGAGATTTCTTTCTGGCTCTTCATCATTTCTATTCCAAAACGTCTTCTCCAAGGAAAATTTTCCTCGAAGAGCACATTTTAGTTAGAATGTAGTCTAGATATATATGTCTTATTAATTCATTTTATTAATTGTTTATTAACAAAAGGAAAGTTATGGTATAATTTACAAATCGGGTTAATCGATTTTATATTTCCATATATTAATATATATTAATATATTTTGCAAGAATTTTTATTATATTTTTTCGCTTCTGAGTACGTACTATGAAATTGTTCAGAATAGACTCCGATTTGTAATTCGATTATTTTCTAGATTTCTATTGTGTTTTGTGGAAAACGAAATACTTAATTTCAATTGGAATCTAATTCAAAACAGTTCGCAATAATAGTGTCTGAAACTACCCAAGCGGGTACGTTGGACGTGTTTCTCGCGTGGCCGGCTTTGACTGTGCATTTGTATCTTCTAGCTCTCAATTCCTTCATTCGTCTAGACGCGCATCCGTGCGGCGCGAAAGTGTTTAGACTATTATAGACGCAGGCACTCAAGGTCTTCAGGCAGGAAGATCGTTTTGTCATTTTTTTGTTTGGATTATCCTATTACATTATCCTGTTTCAAGATTCCCGTTTGTCCGGTTCGAGATGGCCGATGCATTTTTCTATACAGATTAGTCACTTTGAAGACCATTAATTCGTTATTGGCCAAATCGCCTCGGTAATCTTGGTACAAAGGGCGCAGGCCAATCAAAGAGGAAGGAAGGAAGTTCCATAATACGTGCCCCGAGCATGTATTGTTTAACTCTTTATTTTTACACGTATTATTTTCTGATGTCACAAATTGAGATAGTAGTGGTGAGCAAACAGGAGCATTAAGTCTATAAAATATTAAATCCATAATTAAACTCATAATAAGTAAATAGAAGAGTGTATAGTATATTATAGTATTGTGTTTGATTGTATGATTCAGTTATTAATTGTAGTCAAGTTGTGTAGTGTTCAGTAGAACACAATAGTTTTGCAATCATTTTATGATTGTCTACTGATAGGACCATTTCTAGGGTTCGGGGAGACGCTATTATTAATGCTACTAGTGTCATTCTATCTTCATCGTCATTAAACGTAAAACAAGGATGGTATAACACAAATAGCGCTCTCCGAACACAGCCTAGATCTAAAAGTATAATAGTTCAATCAAGAAGTTGAAGAAAACTTCCAACAATTGCAAAATAAACTTTTTGTTGAATGCAATTATATCACGTTACAATGCAAATATTCGCAAGCATCCACAAGAAGGATAAATTACGAACGCATAATTCAACGAACAAATTCGGAACAAACTCAACTTTTTCTTTTTTTCAACGACAAGACTTTGATATACTAAAACATTCTTTCTGACATATTTCTTGTTTACATTTAAATAGACAGCCATAATTTATAACCATGGATGTATAATAAAATATAATACATATACATGTACGTAAATTCTAAAAACGGTATGTATTTTGGCTCAAGGTTCCATGCTTATGGAAATTCGAATATTCCCTACACATGACTTAATTTACAATGTTAATCCTACTTTAAGCACTTTGCGAATCAGTAACGCGCCAATATAATCGCCGACGATGCAATCAATTTATTTTTATAAATCAATTTCATTTATGTAATTATTATTTTCATTTTGACTTTTCTAATTTATTAATAATTAGTTTTCGTTCTATACTCGAATAAAAGGTAGATGAATAAAAATTTGGCTTTTATTTTATTAAATTGTCTCTTATGACTTTATTTATTTCGAGTAACTGTAATTTGTATTTTTTCTATATCTATAAAAAATCAATTTATAATTCGAATTCATTATTCATAGAATTTATGAAATTCTACTGAAATCAATCTAAATGAAATTTCCATCAAATATAATATAAAAAATTAACAATAAAATTTATTTAAAATTCGAAAAATAAATTAACGAACTAATAATGGTAAATAATGTAATGATGGTATTTATATTAAACTATTAAAAAATATAAATATTACCATTATTACGAAAAATGACTAATCATTTAATTCTAACTCTTTTTAGATTACATTTAAACCGTTTTTTAATTTATCTCATTTTTTTATTCTAATTATAATAAAAATTTGATTTCAGATAAATAATTAAAATAATTTAAAGATATCAGAAGGTTTGTAGGTTATTGCTGTGTTTTTGTCCATTAATGTCTAATGCCAACTTTTTCATGAACCTTGCCGTTCACTTCCATCAGGGCGAGCAGCATACTGATACTGAGCTGCTCCTCCAGGAAACACCCTGTAGAGAGGGGTGAGATATGTTGGAGAAAGAGGAGGTCTTTCTTGATCTCCAATCAAGAGAACAATCTTCATATTCTATTTATATTAGAAGAGTTTCTGTTGTGAAAGAGTCTCTGTTCAAATTGTCTGGATGTTTCTGTATTTCTAGGGCCTCTGTACTTCCTTAGGAAATATGACGTCATTATAACTAATCATTTTGTCGAATAATATTTGATGTCCTTAATGCTATGTTCTGCCAATGCTGATTGAGTGGCATGTTTCAGCCCGTTAATATTCCTTTATGCATACGTTGACTATTCTTCCGGTTTCATCGATGTATACTTTCTCGTAAGAGTAAGTATTTTGTGTACTTCTGCGGAACTGAGTGGAGGTCTTTGGTCTTTAGGATTTCTCAAGATTTGCTCAAGCTTCCTTGGAGACTTGAAAATGGTTCGGATGTTGTGTTTGTTCAAAAATCCTGTCGATTCGATCTATTGTTCCTTTTACATATGGAAGAATGGAGAGGCTTCTTTTGTTTAATTCTTCCTGCGTGTCCAAGTTGTTCTTTGTCCCGCTCCTATGTTTGCTAATTGTCCTACCCACTTTTTTCTTATGGCAATCATTCCGCTGTAAGGTTTGTTTCAAATAATTGAGTTCTGTTTGTAGATGTTTTTTATCAGAGATAAGATACTGCTCTATGCATAAGTAAGTGTATTGCCAACTGTTTTTGTGCTGGATGGTGGTGCATCTTGGCATATAAGTATCTGTGTTGGCTTCTTGTATACTTCATGATCCAGGGTATTGTCTTCTTTGACAAGAACATCCAAGAGAAGCTTACCATGTCCATGGGAAATTGAATATTAGGATGTTATTGAAAAAGTTTAAGAATTTATGAAGTTCATCACTACCATGTCTCCAGATTACAAAAGTATCGTCTACATAACGAAACCAATTTTTAGTTTATTGATCGCTTTACAAAGGATCTTTTCTCAAGTGCTCCATGAACATGTTTGCAATTACAGAAGAGATGGGGAAGCTCATAGTCACTCTAGAATTTGTTTGTAGAATTAGTTATTGTAGGTAAAATATGTAATCGTTAGTGCTCAATTAAATGGGAAGATGTTATTGGGGACATTATGTGAGGTTTTAATTATATTTAGGATTTCTTTTATTGGGACGTTTGTGAAAAATGACTTTACATGACAAGGAAGATCTCCTCTCTTTCCCAACATATCCTTTACTCCCTTCTACAGAGTCTACATAAAGTTTTCTGGAGGAGCAGTTCAGTATCAGTGCGCTGTTTGCACTGATGAAGTGAACGGCAAAGTTCACGAAACATTGGCATTAGTAATAAGAACACGGCGATAACCCACAAACCTTTTGATATCTTTAAAGAAAACAGCCATGAAATCATAAAAATTAAAATAATGTTCGTTATAGTATAAATAATTAGTATAATTAATTATAAAATAAAAGTTTTGTATGTAGAGTATATTTCTAAAAAAAACATCCATTGTGAGGAAAATAATTATTTCAAACTTCTACAAAAAAAAATGTAACAAAAGATCCCATGAAAAGGATTCCATGAATTCTCTCAGTTCTGAACTGGAAACCATTCTCATGCTTACCTCAGATATCTATGGATTATCTATGGACGGTGAGTATCTAACACGATCATTTAGCTTTGTTTATGATCACCTTAAAGATCCTTAAATAAGAGTTTGGGCACAGTTTAGACAATTTTTATTGATCCACCATATTTTTAAAGATGATTAAGATAGAATGTGATATACAGGATGAGCCAAAAGTCTGAATACATAAATATCTTAAACGATGCATTTTAGGAAAAAATGTTTCTTACAAAAGTCTTAAAAAGACGCATTCAACGATAGTTATTTAACCTAGGATGGCGTTGTCAGATTAAGGTCAATATGAATTTTTTAAATGGACCCCCCCCCCTTTTTACATTACATATTCTTGTAGCTTATCAAGAGCTTTTCAAAACACTATAATTAAGTTCATTTTCATTAAGTATTTTATGAGTTATAAGGCTTGAAAGTTACAGTACCGTCGGCATTAGCATTACCCAAGATCGACGGCTAAAATATGAATGTTGTTCAGGATCATGTCCTGAATAACATTTGTTAAGATCAAGGTCACTGGAAATTGTTTCTCTTATTTTCATTTTTGCACTGAAAATTCATTTTTATGTAAAAATAAAAATAAGAGAAATAATCTCCAATATTCAAGAGGTTTTATCCGGTCAGATATCTTGGGTAATGCTAATGCCGACGGTAACTTTCAAGCCTTATAACTCGCAAAGTATTTAATGAAAATGAACTTAATTATAGTGTTTTGAAAAGCTCTCGATAAGCTACAAAAAAATGTAATGAAAAAGGGGGAAATTTCATTTAAAAAATTTATGTTGACCTTGATCCGACCTTAATAACGCCA